>Ga0209092_10004525_pt1 | contig 11589 bp, 11 predicted proteins | sample FraStrMetagenome_FD_187446 | JGI IMG/M metagenome (GOLD analysis project Ga0209092, IMG submission 187446) | Marine eukaryotic phytoplankton communities from Arctic Ocean - Fram Strait ARC3M Metagenome (SPAdes) (version 2) | ecosystem: Environmental > Aquatic > Marine > Oceanic | place: Fram... | reverse complement strand
TACTTCTGCTCCAGTTACACCGGAAGCTAAAGTTGGTGTACCACCACCACTAAATATACCTGGCTGAGCATAAATAGTTGAACTATTAAATGCATTTGATCCAAATGTATATGTTTGGTTTGCTGCACCTAATACACTATATGTAAGTGTATTGCCTGATTTACTTATACCATTAAGATAAAAGTTTGATGCAGATGTTAAATATCTACCATCTAAATCTACTGTAAGGTCTCCTAAACCTGAACGTGTCAATGTTAAAACTCCAGTTGTTGTACTAAAACTAATACCTGATACATAGTTATTTGTACCTGTTTTATCATCAACCCATTCTACAGTTGTGCCTGTTGTGCTAAGAATTTGACCTTTAGTACCAGCAGACCCTGAATGGTCAAACAACCTACCACCTGTCCCTAAAGAAACAGTAGTATCTACAGTGTTACCTTCTAAAGATAATAATCTTTGTGAGCCAGTTATTGTTGCCATATTATTTCTTTTTTCCTCTTAATTTAAACTTAGTCATTTTTTGTTTAATAGCAGGATCCATTTCTGATGCATACTTAGTTCCACACATCATAAAGTCTTCTGAATCACTCATCTTATATGCATTTTTAGATATATCACCTGATGCAGATATTTTCAATAAAAGTTTATTTCCTGCTTTTGAAAATGTATGTTCTCCAGTATCAGTCCCTGAATATATCTCCCATGTTGTTCCATCATCATTAGATACATAATAACTAAGAGTACAACCATTAGGAATAAAATAATCCACCCTGTTCCAAAAAACAAAATCAACAGAAGCTGAATTATCTAATGTATAAGGTCCATATACTATTTCCCAATCAGGTACAAAATGATTAGCATATTTTGCATCCCAAATTCTAAAGCCATGCCCATCATATCCATAACCCATCTGAATCCACCATTCTGCACCATTTGCAGAATACATTCTAGTAATGTTACTTGCATAATCAGCTCTGTAAGATCTACCTCTACCTTCTGACGTAGTGTCCTCAACAACTGTATCATGTCTCATTAAGGCAACATATCTGTTATTATCTACATCTAAGAATCCTGGTATCATGGCCTTACCTCTATCTGCTGCAGTAGGTACAAAATTAGGGTAACCAGGCATTCTATCAGTTGGTTTACCACCTTGATCATCTTGATACTTTACTCCAGCTCTAAATAAAATACCATAGTTATTACCTGGATTACTAGAACCTTCATATGTAATTTGTAATACAGTTGGTTTTGTTCCAGTTAAACATGGTGTTATATCAACTTTAGTATGTCTACCAGATGCACCAACCCAAAATACATTAGGTTCATTTATTGGATCAGGTATAAACCATCCTTGTTCATAACCATCATCACCTTGACTTGCATCACCCATATCTACCCAAACTGATTTAGGATTAGCTGTTGATGCATCTAATATTATAGAAAAATTTGCATTATAATAGTAAGCATATAATATTCTGTCATTTATTGAATCATACATTATCCAACCTCTGTATCCACTTCTGTCTACAGGTGCACTACCTTCAAGCATTATATTTCCTGCTGTAGCATCCATATATAATCTTTCTTCAACACCAGTTTTCATATTTCTACGCATACATCTTTTATAATGTCTTGCATCATAATCTGATGCATACGCCCATTCTCCTGCTGCACACAAGCCTCCTACATAATATAGACCTGTGCTTTCTACATAACCTCCACCAGTATCTTGTGACCCTATATATATTTGAGGGTTACTGTGTGTTGGTCTTGGGTCTTTAACAAAGGTTGATCCTCCATTCATAAGACCGCTGTAGTCAAATGTAGTATAGCCATTAACATTATAAGTCATAACTACACCTTTTTTATTTTTTTTATCAATACAAATAGATTGAATGTGGTTGTATGTACTACCTTCATCTCTCCATAGAAAATTAGAATCAAAAAACAACCTAGTCATTGAGCCATCATCATTAAGTCTGCGTACTGCAAACCCATCACCCCAACCTACTGTAAAAAGTAAATCCTCATCTATTTCATAAGCAGTTGTATAACCTATAGATCTATCACCACCATCATATTCACCACTACCTGAAGACACAGTGGTATTACTCATACCTCTTTTAGTTACAGGTACAATAGCAACTTGCCCACTATAATTATTAGAGGCACATCCCACAATGGATTTTATATCACTTTTACTTACGTTAGTTGCTTTAAACATTCTTCTATTTCAAATTGTAAAATTTTCATCATACTATCATTAGTACCTGCAGGAGCCACATTTACCATGTTTTTCTCTTCAGCTAATGCTTCTTCAAATTCAGCTAGACAATCTAACCAGTATTGTCTATCATCTTCTATTTGTGTTCCTTTTTGTGGCATCTTATGTTGTTGTTACTTCTACCCAAAACTGGTGATAATTTCTACTTGATCCTACACTATGCATATAAGATGAATTCATTCCACTATAAACTATTGATGCATTAGATTTTGACAATGCAGCTTGAGTTGGTTGTGAATCCATATATATTTCTATATGATCTATAAATCTTGATAAAGGCAAATCATATTGAACATAATATGCAGATGGTAAACTTATTACTGACATATTAATAACAGACAGTGTACCTGCTGTATAAACTTGACTTACTAAAGTAGGGCTTGAATATACACCTTCTTTAACAGCATATATTCTGTATGACATTGTACCACTAGTATTAAAGGTGGTATCTACAATAGTCATTGTAGCAGAAAAATCATCTATTGGTACTTGACCTATAATACCAAAGTCTGCACCATCATCTGATGACCAAACTTGATAGTAATCTATATTATTTGTTGATGATTTACCAAATACAACTTCTATTGTTTGGCCAACTACTGAGGCTGATACATTAGTAGGGGCACCTGGTGATGTAGGTCTATGATTGCTTATAGCATTATCTACATATGTTTTACTTGTTGCATCTGTACCAGATGAAACTGTATCTACACCTTGTATTCTACCAGTTCCCCCAAGAGTAATATCACCACCTGATACTGTTATATCATTAGCAAAAGTAGAATTACCACTTGAATCATTTATTGTTGTTGTTTTTCTATTTGCCCATCCACTATTCCAGTTATCAGGAGAAGAATTAATCTGTATTCCTGACTCAGCATTTAAATAAACTAACTCATTTGTTTGTCCTGTAAAATATGATGATGACTCACCTGCATTAAGTACAAGTTGTTGTCCACCATATGTTCTTACTTGATTAGTTCTTAATCCATCTGCATTAGAAAAATCAGATCTACTTGTAAATGTTTTTACATCTCCAATACTCTGTGCACCTGATGTTCTTACTACTGTGCTATCTACTTCAATTGTACCTGTTGATGTTATTGTACCTCCTGTAATACCATTTGTTGTAGCTATAGAAGTAACACCTGAACTTGTAACATATCTTCCGTCAAGGTCAACTGTTACTGCACTAAGACCAGATCTATTAAGTGTTAATACACCATTAGATGTACTAAAAGATGCAGAACTTAAATAATAGTTTGTTGTTGTATCTTTAGATGTAATTTCAATTGTATCTGTACTAGCATCAGTCTTTATTGTAATATTAGCACCCGCCTTAAATGTAAGTGTATCATTATTATTATCTGCAACAATATTAGATTGACCAGCTGCTGCAATATTTTTAAATATGTTTTGAGCTGAACCTCTATCCGTATTTGATAAAGTTATTGTACCACTTGTTGTTATTGTTCCTGTACCAGATAAACCACTGGAACCTGTAACAGTAACTGAAGTTACAGTACCTGTTCCTGATCCTGCACCAATATCTGATAAAAGTTGAGCTTTAGTTCTGTACTTCAATGCTGAACCATCCCATACTAATATACCAGTATAGGTACTGTTATCATTCCCTATACTAGAAACAGTGCATGATCCGTTTATTTCAATTGAAGATAAGAAATTTATAGCCATGTCATTTATTCTTTTTTTGCAATATACATATTTTATAAAAAAGGGGAAACACTAAATTCTAGATTTAAATGTCTCCCCTTTAAATTCTAACTTTTATTATCCTACAAGTTGCATTACTACTGTAATATTATTTGCACCTAAATTACTAGATCCAGTAAATGTTACAGTTCCTGTTGTTTGATCAGCAAGAACATCCATAAATACTTGAACACCTTTAGAATCATAAGTTTGTATAATCCAAGGTCCATTAGCTAATCCGTGAACACCTGTTGCAATTGAAAAAGTGTTTGTATTAGTTGCTGGATAAGTACCTGTGTATGATCTGCTAGCTTGAGCACTTGCTAATGTTGCTGGAGTTACATATCTAAATGTATCTGTTCCCGTATCAACTTGAGCTTGTGTTGCAATCTGTGTAACACCAACTGATCCTGTTGCAGCATTAGGTAATGTTCTTTTACTCATTGATGTAATAACACCATCAGTAACATTAATCTCTTCAACTACGTCTACATCAGCTGTAGCAAGATCTGTACTAGTACCAATCTCTTTGTTGAAGGTACTTGCTAACATAGCATCTGATATACCACCCGTTTTAACTTCAACCCATCCTGTAGCACTTACATCAAATGTACCAGAGTTAAATCCTGCAATACCTTTTGTTGTTGCACCGTCAGTAGCTCCTGCTGTTGCAACACCTACATTGTTCTGAACAACTGTCCAATCAGATAATGCTGTTGGAGCATCTGATTCAGCAATAATTAAATCACCATCCTCAACTGTTTCTGTAAAGAAGTCACCAGCTTTAGTTACTGCATATGTCCAACCTTGCTTTATTGAGGCAGATGGATTAGTATCTAAATCAGGTGTATTAGTTGATGCATCATATCCACCTTGAAAGATTAAAGCTCCAGAACCTGCAAATGTAGAATCAACATAACTCTTAGATGCAGCATTTGTAGCTATAGTAGGAGTAACTGGTATTACCAGATTACTACTAAATGTCTTTGTTCCTGCTATACTTTGATTCCCAGATGTTCTAACAACTGTAGCATCTACTTCAATATCATTAGCATTAGCTGTTATACCATCACCACCAACAACATTTAATGTTGGATTAACAGTTGAAGTACCACTTTGTGTCATACCATCACCTGCAGTTACACTTGTTACAGTACCCACATTAGATGTAGCTGTAGTAGAAATTTTCCAAGTTGTACCTGATACAGATGTTGTTATAAGAGCACTAGATGATGAAAGTGTCAATGTACCTGAAGTAGTAATTGCAGTACCTGTACCTGAATCAGCTGCTGGAGTAATACTTGTTACGGTTCCTCCTGCATTTGAATCTGTAGCCCATGTTGGAACACCAAGACCACTTACTTTTAATACTTTACCTGCTGAACCTATAGCTAGCTTTGTTAAACTATTAGAAGCATCAGCATATAAAATATCACCTGCAGTATAAGTTGATTGTCCTGTACCTCCTGATGTTTCATTTAATGTACCACCTAATGTTAATGTACCAGATGTAGTAATTGCCCCACCTGTAAGTGTAAGACCTGTTGAACCACCTGATCCATCTACGCTTGTTACAGTACCTCCACCTATAGCTGCAGTAAGTTGAGATATGTTAACAAATTTAGCATTGTTATCTGTAGCATCACTTACTAAAACTTTATCTGTTGCAGCAACAGTTATTAATGAACCATCACCACCATCTAAAATTATGTTATCAGTTCCTGCATATTGTACAGATATTGTACCACTTGCTGTAATAGCACCACCTGTTAAACCAGCTCCAGAATCTACAGAAGTAACTGTACCATCTTTACCAAAGCCTGGCATTGATGCAATATCAGTTTGGTATATATTCTGATCATCTTTAGAAGAGAACCACAGGCTATCTCCTGATTGAGGAGCTAATGTAGGAGCTGATAAAATTGCATTATCAGAACCTGCATAATCAATATTTACAGTTGGTGTTACAGTTGAAGTACCTGAAATTGATATTCCTGTTCCACCCAATACATCTGTAACTGTACCTAAAGCTGCATCTGTTGCATTAATAGTAAGTTCATCACTAGCTGTTCTTACAACAGTTACATTTGTCCCTCCTGTAATTTTAATAGGAACATTTGTACCATCAGTACCTTTTAAGTTAATACTTGTTGTTGCGGATGGTACATCTAAAGTATATTCAGTATTACCATCTGCACCGGTTGTTAAATCAACCCAAGCTCCATTATAGAGTCTAAGTTTATTTGTAGAGTCATCATAATAGATTCTTCCCAGGGATCCTGTAGGAGCCGTACTAAGGTTGTCTATTCTGACCTCTTTGATCTGATTTGAGTTTAAATCAATGTTCCCATCAACATTCAACCCAGAAAGAAATTGTATTGCCATTGTTAATTGTTTTTAGTTATTTGTTTTATTTATTTTTATTTAATTTAAGAAAGCACATCCACTAAATGGTATGCTAAAAGTTATTTGTATTATGTTTGAGCTTAAGAAATCAACATCTCCTACTACTACATTATTATCTAAATCAACAACAGTAACTGAAGGAAATTTTCCTAAGTTATGTGTAATTGTCCATTTGATGGATGCAACTTCAAAACACTGTGTATACGTACCACTATCAGCAATAATATCTGCTAAATCTAAAATAGTACATACATTTGTTGGTGTATCTGGACAAGACATGCTTGCCTTTGCATTTACCGTTGCCAATGGTTCTACAAAAACACCATTTGACTCTGTTGCAACTACTATATTAGAGCTAGCTGAATTCTGCCAATCACATATATCTTTTCTAAGAACAGCTTGTTCAAAATCAGTATAACAACATGAATCAATTCCAAATCTAATAGATTGGAAATTTGCATAAACTTGAGTTGCAAAAGTTTGTTCTATCTTTATTCTTTTTAATAAAGCTAGTTCCTTTTCTCTTGCAGCATTATTACCTGATCTAATTGTTGATGCCATTGCTTATTTGTTTCTTAAATCTTGTATCTGTTGCTTTGCCAACTCTCTACCTAAATTACTTGGAGTTGATACATCAGCATCAGCCTTTGCTTTACATTGCTTACATACTATAACACCATTTCCTAATGAAGCTTTTTGACATCCGCATGTAAATTGTTTGTTACAGTGTGCACAATTTGCCATTTTATTTTTGGTTTATATTAAATATCTAGAACTTGATCCACAGTTACCTGATGGACAAGAAATTTTGTTTAATCTTGTTTTAGCATAAGTATACAACTGCATACCATGAGCAGCTGATTGACCATACTCAACATTTGCTATAGCAGCATCTATAATAATTTTTATATAACCCATCTCTCCTAATAAATCTTTTTTATCTGACATAGGTTGACATGCTTGTACTTCTAGATCACACAATACTTCATAGTATGTTGTAAGTAATCTAGTTACTCTTAAGTGATTATATTCTACATAAACTTTAGAGTTAGGAGATACACTATATCTAATAACGTATATTCCATCTGGTAATTTTTCTTGTTTAGTTCCACAATCCTGTGTTTGTAGTGCCATTGTACATGCTGTTAAACACATGTCAAATTTACTATCTACTTTAATTAAAACTGGAACACTGTATCCAGGTAATGTAATTAGTAATTCTTCACAATCTATTGCTAGATCTTTGGAGTACTGACTTGTGTCTTTTATACATAAAAGGTCACAGTTAGATACTGCTGGAATTTCTAAGCTTAATATATGTTTGCTTGCCATTTTGTAGTACTTTATTAGACTATATAGATAATATACAAAAAATTACAGACAATTTAAAATAAAAAGAGCAGGAGATTTCTCTCCCGCTCTAATTAAACTAAATACTAGTCTCTTATTGATTAGTAAGGGTTTTGGCTAAATGGAATGTTATTTCCACTTTCAGCTGCCCATTCTTTAAGATCAGTCATTAACTCTACAACAGAAGCTTGTGTTTCTGTATCAGAACATTTTACATAAATCTTGTAAACATACTGATCATTATCAAACACTCCAGAAGGATTGTTGAATCTTGGTACAGAATGTTGAATGTAATATGCCTTGTATGTAGAAGTTCTATCTACAGCAGCAAGTAATTCACTAGACATTTCAATTTCTCTGATTCTTGAACTGTCAGCATTTCCTTGGTTGAAAGGAGATTGACGGTATCTTTCAGATAAAATTAACTCTCTAATTACTTCTTCACCTTGAGTTTGTTGCATTTGTCCAGGTGTTCTTTCAGCTGTACCACAGTCATTACATGGGTTACCAGTTTCATCAAGTAAAGATAAAATGATTTCAACAGGTTCTGCATTATAATGATCTCTTGTATCAAAAGAACAATTTCCAAATGTAGTATCTACATAAGCACCAACAAAGTTAACGCAAACAGATACTTTATCAACTCCATTAGGATCAGTAGAAGCAACGTATGTTCCATCTAATACCTGAGCAATTGTAAAAGTAGTTGTTGTAGCTACACCACCTGTAGTTACTGTTACATCAACACCACCTCCACTTTTCTCAGCTACAAAAGGCTTGATTAATGGATCTGAAAGAACCATATCTGCCATTGTTGCAGCTACTAAAGCTGGATCAATAAACTCTTGCCCGTCAACACAGCATACATTAGCTGAATCTCCAATTGCATAAGCATTGTGATTTAAGAATCTTAGTGCAGGTGAACCCTTTACATCAACTCTCATAAATTGTGTTTTACCACATGGTGCACAGTCTGATGCTAAACACAACTTTGCAGTTGCTTGAGAAGCAGTTAAACAGTCTGCAGACCATAGTCTAGTAATATATCTTGGGTTAATACCTTTAGATTTTACTGATTCTTGGTACCCACCGTGTCCAGGATTGTTTCCAATAGAGTCTTTAGAATAGAAAGAGCCTTGTACTACATAAGCCAAGTCACCTGCAGTAATTGCTGGAGCACCTGCTCCACCTACTACTACTGATTGCCAATCTCCTCCATCAACTAATGCTAACTCTCCTGCGGCAAGTGCACCTGTTGAAACTCCAGCAGCTTTTTCTACTGAGCTTGCAACAAACGTCTTGTTAAACGCATGATTAAAATAAGCCATAATTAATAAATTTGTGTGTGGACCATTACCCACACTGGTTATAAAAAAAGATTTTAACAGTTTACTCTGTTTGTAACATCTGTGTTACTATAATAATATACCACTTTTTAGTGTAAAAAACAATATATTAATTATTTCTTTCAGCACCTTGAGTACCTCTTTGTGCTTGATACATGTTCTCAATATCTCCTGCAATTAATGCTGCTGCTTCATCTAACATAATTTCTACTAAATCATCTTTAAATTCACAGTTTACATTTGATATACTTGTTGCACCTGTATATGGATCAACACATCCAGGAATCTGTATTAAAACAGGCTTTCTGTAGTATGTTAATACAGGATTAACAATATTAAAACTTGTATTTCTATATATTCTTATTCTGTTATCTAGCATTGTACAAAATGTTTCACCCCATTCAAAGTCAGGATTTTTCAATGGGTCTCTTAGCATTAAAGAAACATTTGCTTCTTCAGCTAAGTAGACTGTCATTGATCTAGGCTCTGGGCAACACTCATCAGTTGCATCTGTAGTAACTTTTTTAAATTCTAGATAAGTATCAACTGGAAAATTTGTAGCTTCAAAATAAGTATCTGATACAGTTCCTGTTAAACTATACTCTATCAATAAAGGTTGTAGATCATCTATCCTTCTTTTAGATAGCTCATCTCCTTCTTTATACATATTACCACCATGAAGGTTTCTTCTACACCACTCAATTTGTGATTTATTAAATGCTTCAATAAATTGCCAACATTCAATATTATCATAATCTTGACTATCTAATTTATTTAGACGTTGTTTGATTTTGAGTAAAAGTGTATTATTTTCCATTATTTAATTTTTTAAGCATTCCAATATGGATCTACTTTATCCATTAAAGATAAAAGAGATTCTTCATTTTTAGGATCTTTTAAAAACTCTAAACATTCAGCTGGCCTTTTACCTAATCTGATACCACTATCAATTGGTTCAATCCATCCTCCTGCTTTTGTTGTTATAAATCTATAGTAAAGACCATCTTTAATTAATGCTCTAATTTTTAATTCTTCCATATCTAATTTAGATACATCCAAGAATTGTTGAGCTGCTCTCTTCTTATTTGATTCAGAACCAAGTCCGTTAATATAATTATCCATGTTTTCAAATAATATATCATTAGGAGTAGTCTTAGTGTATTGTACACTATCAGCATCTACTACTTTTGCTACATATAATAACTTAGTTGGATTTGAATCATATAAATTAGTAAGAGCTGTTATAGATCTATTTCTAATTTTTGTTACTTCAGTTCTTGTTGTTAAAGTTTCTTCAACAGTATCTAAATAAAATTTAGGACCATTTTGTGCAGATTTAGCTGCTTTTAATGATTTAGCTACAATAGAAAACCCTCCCGCTCTAATTGCATGAAGTTTAATTCTATCATATGGATCAACTTCAGAATCTAAAAATACTGGTTCATTACCACATCTTAGAGAAATCTTATCCCAAAACTTTGAGTTGTCAGGCTTCATAACAGTTAATTTGTTCCAGAAGTCTTTATCTTCTACATCAACTTGATTTGCTGCTAATTCAGCTTCTAATTCAGAAACAACTTTTCTGATTTCTGCAATTTTTGCCTTCTTCTCTTTAGCAGGTAACATCTTTACATCAGGAGCAAACTCATTTAATCCTGTTACATATCTTTTTACCCCGTTCATTTCTAAACATGCTAATGACTCTTCATGAAATACACCATCATGTAGAGACAACCCATATTGTTCTAATCCCATATTTTCTTTCCCCGGATTAAAGTAAGGGCGTATAGCAATAGTGCTATTCTTTTTCTTCTGTTGATACTTTTCAACAATTGTGTAATCTTCCATTTGGTTTGTTTTAAAAATTAATAATTACTACTCTAGTCAAATAATGCACCGTAATGCACAATCTATTATTACTAATATTTCTAAAGCAAGCTTTTACACTTGCTAAAGTTTTTGACTATGTATTAAACTACTACCATCAAAACACCTGCATTGTGATATATATCACCTTTAGCAAGTCCTGCAGCTTTAGCCGCAGCATCATCAGCGTGATCTCTAGGGAGAACAAGCAATCCAAATGCTTTTGAAGAAAGTATTTTATCTACACTTGAGTTTGAAAACTCATATGTCTTATTACCTTTTTTAATGTCTAGTGCCATGATTCTTTTTTTATAGGTTAAAAATAAAAAAGGGAGGAGGTTTAACCCCTCCCCTTTAATTATTTAGTTCTAGAATGATCCTCCTGTAACAGGGTTTCTCATTACAATTTTAAGAACTTTAGTTGGATCCTTAACCCAAATAGCTGGCATGGTTTGAGTCATATAAACTCTATATCCATTAAATTGACCAGTAGATGCAAACCCTTGAGTTCTTCCCATGTAGTCCATAGTACCATTTTGGTAGAACCACTTAAGTTGATTATCCCAAGAAAGTTTCAACAAGTGAATGTTGTCATTTCCTTCATCAGTTACATCAAAG
>Ga0209092_10004521_pt1 | contig 11592 bp, 15 predicted proteins | sample FraStrMetagenome_FD_187446 | JGI IMG/M metagenome (GOLD analysis project Ga0209092, IMG submission 187446) | Marine eukaryotic phytoplankton communities from Arctic Ocean - Fram Strait ARC3M Metagenome (SPAdes) (version 2) | ecosystem: Environmental > Aquatic > Marine > Oceanic | place: Fram... | reverse complement strand
GGGTATATTCAATATGCTTCTATGGCCAAAGCTTTGCGTCTTCATGTTGTGAATCCAAATACAATCAATGTGTCCTGTACTACACTAATTGTTCAACGAGACCTCCACAAAACCCATAAAGATGGATCCAGCTACGGCTCTTGTTCAACGCTACATGTCCATCATTCAGTTGAACATTCAGGTGTTCGCACTTGTGTCTCCTATTTATCGCTCCTTCCACGATCATCTTCGTCATTTTGGTCCGGATACAACATTCAAACAATATTCCATTCCGATGAATATATAAAGTCTTCTGGAATTTCTCCAGGTTCTTTGGTTCACGCGTCCTCACATTTTTCGAAACCGAATTTTGCCCAGACACATGCTGCTACTTTTCGCATTCCTTAAGCAAATGCTGCGATGTATCATACATTGGAAGAAGCAAATGCTGCAGCTATGGCACTCAGTCAAAAACCTCCTTTTCCTCAACGCACGAGACCACCTCCATGCCGAGTTTGTTTTCAACGCCATCCAGTTCTTCATTGTTGGGCACGTGGCATTCACCACCAACCTTTATGGTTACAAAGGAATGTAGCAAGATTTTATGCCCTCCACAAAGACGATAAGATTGAGGACAATTATAAAAATCAATCTCCGCCACTCAGACACTCGACAGTACTTGCACAAGCAAATAAGTCTGTGAGTTTTGATTCGCATCCTCAAAACCTTCCTCCTCCTGAAAGTGTAACACCAGATGTTATCTCTTATTCTGCAACCGTGCACCCTTCTCAGATTTTCGTTGATGAAGCATCTTTTCTTTCTCTCCATGAGTTTAATGATTCAGTAGCACATCCTGAATGCCATATGGCAACAATCAATACCGAATCTCGTTTTGAAGAAGATGCTTCTTTTATTGAAGCTTGACCCATTGGGGTAGCAGGTGTCGACCACCCAACGACTACAATTAGTCGTGGTGCACTCGCTACCACAACGGATGTTTTTGATCTTTTACCTCCAGATACGGAATTGGTTGTCTGGACTCATGTTGACCCAGGCAGCAATGTCCACATAGTTTTTTATCACAAATTATTACATATTTTTTGCAAAACTCAAAATAAATATTTAGGTCAAGTTTCTGGAGCGAGGACAAAGGTACTTGGAGTTGGCGACTTACATGTGAGCATTGGTTGTCATAGCATTATTCTACACAATGTTCTCTGTATGCAACAAAATCCCACATGCACACTGTCAACAGGTGCATTAAAACTTCTTGATGGATTCATACTATGCACCAGCCATGATGCATTGGAAAAATTGCATCTTGTTAGTCCACACGGCATCAATCAAATTTTCAGTCCAAATACTAACACTATGAGAACATTTAATGGGTTGGGTTATATTCCATTAGTTATTTTATTACCGTGTTACAGGAAGGAACCTTCTACTGTCCCTGATCCATATGAAGACTTGGATGGAGAAGGTTATATCTCAGCAAATGCGGCGATAGCTCTACCTCCTCGAAGATCTACACGTACCCGTCGCCTCCCTCAAAAATTTTGTTCCTCAATAACATCTTCCCCTGTGCCACGTCCACCAGTTTCTGTTTCGCATCGTCTGTCGTCTCCTCCACCTCATATTGCTCCCAAAAGTTCTCCTTTAGTCGCTGTTCCTTCCATATTGTCGCCTAAAGATGATAGCACATCTATTGCTTCTCCATATCAAACCAAAGCGAAATTAGATCCAATATCCTCATCTCCTATTACACATATCAACTCTATTCTTGCACATTTGAAATTTGACTGTAGGAATATGAGGAACATCGTTAGTATGAAAAAGAATCAGGCACTCAAGCACTTGCCTTCCAATCCCCATGAACTCCACCATCAGTGCCCCATTTGTGCAAAGTGCAAACTGACTCGCCTTCCACGAAATCCTCCTCTTCCCGTCACAATGCTCCGCCCAGGTCAAATGCTCCAGATGGACTTTGCGTTCCTATACGTCAAAAGTGTGAGAGGTTTTCAGTCTTATCTCTCCTGTGACTGCGTCCAAACGAAATATTCTTTCACTTTTTGTACCCGCATAAAACGCTCTCCAGTTAATAAAATTCGATGGATCCTATTCTTAACATTACAAAGAATGAAGAAAACAGTCAAGAATTTTGTAAGATTTGATGAAGGAGGCGAGCTTGCGAGATGTGAAGAGCTCAACAAAATGCTCATAGATGTATTCAATGTTGTGATGCAAACCACTGGCGGTTACGCATCCCACTTAAATGGTAAATGGTGCAATCGAATGGGGTCACAGGACTACCAATGATAGCATCAGGACAAGTCTACACACTGCCGGCCTTGATGATATTTACTGGTGTTTTGCTTTGATGCACAGTAATTTTATCAACATGCGATGGTGCAGACAAGGTGAAACAACAACTCCATACGAAAAATGGCAAAATGTCAAACCGTCATTCAACAAACTCCACATATTTGGAGCAACATTATATATACATGATCCATGGGCAAATAAATTGACAACAAACGCCCTCTCAGGTATCTTTCTTGGATTTGGCGCATCAACGGTCGTTCTTTACTATCTCGATCCTATAAAATCAACGATAAAACGCACTCACCATGCCAAGATTGATGAGTTGCAGGTTGGCGGAAATGATCTTACTCCAGGATCGCGCCTTGTTTAACAACGATCAAATATCTCCAATATTACATTCCCTTCATCTTCACTCACCTTGACAGAGATTCCATCACCGTTCACATATGACACACTATTCTCTTACACTGTCACCATTCCTCCTACAGGCCCCTATGGTCTCAACTTGGAAAATGACCAAGTATTTGGGATACCAGTCATCAATTACATGAGTGACACTAGCCCCTTTAAGACAGGTTGCAAGAAACCTCTTCAAAATAATTCTTGGATTGTAGGTGTCCACCACGATGAACCTGTTACGGTTGATCGTTTTCTCGAATATTTAGACTATCTCCATGATAAAAAGTTTTCTCTTTTCAAATAACATTAACGAAAAGAATTGATACAGCAGCAACTAACTATCAACTATATAGGACGTATTTTGATAACTTCCGCCCTATAGCCTCTCGTGCCACGGTCATCATCCCTGAAGCTAAATATGCGTGTTAGGCCCCTATTAAGCCCGTAACTCCAAAAACATGGCTTGACATCATCCAAGGTGATATGAAGGATGTATGGTATAATGCTGTCTACGAACGCGACGATAAAAATCATCAAGTAGGTTTGTTATCCATTCCGATCCCAGAATCTGACGTTTCTCCTGATACCATCATTCTACGCGCTGTATCCGCGTTTAAAATAAAAAATACAGCTCATCCCAACATATTTGATCTTTACTTCCGCATGTGTGCGGATGGTTCCAAACAGGTAAAAGGGCTACACTTCAACGAAAGCCACAGTCCCACACCAGCAATGTGGAAAATCCTCACATGCACGTGTGTGACCTCAGCGTTATCACTGACAGCCTATGCAATTGATATCGACAACGGGTTTCAAAACACGCCATAATACCCTACCAAAGATATCAAACCCATCTTCATCACGTATCCGCCCCTATATCTTCCGTGGTTCAAAAGTCGCTTTCCACATTTCACATTCCAAAACAATACTAAATATGTTCTGCAATGCTTCATGAACATGCAGGGCCTCCGTACTGCCGGGCGTGATTTTCATACTCTCCTTAAAGCAGTGTTAGTAGAACTCAACATTCATCCAACTTCCGTAGATAACGGTATTTTCGTTTTTCGCTATAAGGATTCGATAGTGTTACTGGCAATATCAAAAGATGATATTTTAATATTCACCAAATATCCTGAGATTTACAATACAATCAAAAGCAGATTAAACACAGCATTTGGTGTAACTTCGCAACAAGATTCTATTATATACTATCTTAATTATAGAATAGTATAGTCATAATACACTATCACAATTGACCAAACACAATTTACATTGGATATTGTCCGGTCTTATATCCCAGCAAATGCCTGATGTCCAAAGGTCAATATACCTCTCAGAACGGACAGATAGTTTGATAATGAGATCTTGGAATCCATACCAGCTACTCCTTCTGAGCTCAAAAGGCTGTCCATTCAGTATATGGGCGAATTTCGTACCATCTTTGGTCAATTGTGCCACATCATGAAAGCTTCCCGCCCGGATATTTCGAATGCTGTCAATAGGCTCGGCATTTTTCAATCGACACCGAATAAGTTGGCATTTGAGTCAGTATATCGTGTATTACAATATTTGAATACACACCCTAACGTACCTTTGGTTTATCCTCGCCCAAATTTTAAGCTTCTTCTTGTTTACAAGTGCATTCTAGCAATGGTACTCTTGTTGATTCGCTCAAGATACCACACTGCCTTTGTGGGAATGTTGATATCTCTTTTGCGCCTCACAAGGAGTTTCGCTACTCTGTTGGGTCTATTCCAAAAGCCTCACCAGTTCTTCCGTTGTTTTGGTTAAATTATACCCAACCGTCTCCTATTTTCGAAGAAAATAAAGGGACCAGGGACATGTTAGCAGCAGGTAAAGTAACTTCCAATCTCAAACATGTTGACATTCCTCTTACCTATTTACATGCCCTTCACGAGTCTGCGACAATAAAAACGCTGGAAGCGTCTTCAGGTACCGTGATGGCAAACTTCCTCACAAAACAAGAGACTGGACCACAGCATTTAGAATCAACAAAATGGGTAGACAGTTCTATCCACCAAGATCGTCTGAACATTTCAAAGAATTGACCTGTTTGACAGCACTTACCCTCCTCTGATCCAGTGTTTAAAATATGATCCTTTTCTCTTGTACCTTCATTGTCGATTCAGCTACAACGGGGGGATGTCGAAACAGCTACTCCGTTGTTTCGTTATTTTATAAAATGACTTCACTTGAAGTTTGTTTCGTAAGAAAATGATGATTAGTAAATCTATCATATATTTACGTGCTGAATGATTATTGAATATACCAACAATATTTATCTTGTAACGTAGATCACTTACTAGGACTTCGATAAATAGAAACACTCTCATGCTTAAGAGAAAGCTCGAATTGTGGAAAGCGTCTTGCGGAGCTTCTTGATGAAAGAAGATAGATCATCTCGTAGCTGCTGTTGAACATCACGACCTTGGTAGTCAAAAAGCATTGTCAGTCCTGAAATATCGTGCCGCCGGTGATTTTGCCATCGAGTATATATACTACATCTCCAAATTGACCTTTCATCTTGCTAATGAAAATCTTCAAGATACCACTTCAAAAGATGAACCTTTAAATGCCAGACTCTACTCGTGGTTTGAATCAAATCCAATAAAAGATTCAGGCACAACGTAAAGATACATCATCAACATCTTCGAGCACCAGATTTGCTTGTCAACGTGCACGTGGTGAAAATTGATTTTTTGAATATACCGACGTATATCTTTATGAAGCACAAATAGATAAAACAATACAATACCTCACTTTTTACCCTTTCAAACTTTATCTACTTTAGATTGTTTGAGCATTACGGATTTCCCCGTTCATCAATATTTATTTCATTTAAAATTAGATGAGGCTAAATACTCTTATTACTACGAAAGTTAAAGGATGGTAAATAAATAAATATCTTCATAAGGAATTTGGGCAGTTTCTGCTGCCTAATTCAGCAAACAATCTTTACGGTATGTAAAGATGATGACGTCACGTGTTCTTAATGTTATTATTGATCTCACGAACAAAACCGCTTCAGAACAAACCAGAACTGAAATTCTTCGTTGCTTGCTGACAGGCCTCTTCGAATGGATAAGAACTTGCTGATCTCTTGAAAACGTAACAGACATAGATGGCAATAAATTTGTCGTTTAAGCGGTGAAGTTTACAAAATATACTAAGTATAGTGATAACATGCAAAGGCTGGATCCATCAGAAGAAGAGGAAGTCAGCTCAACAGTCAGCTATGTGGATGATGATGATGATGATAATGATAATAGAGAAGACACTTTTTTTAATGTGGTGTTAAAAAAGCGTGGATGTGTACAATTATTCATTCTAAGCTTTATTCTTGCATTTAGTTTTGGTTCAATTGTGACAATGGTAAGATATAAACTCAAAAATGTTCTTGAATGAAATAAGTTTGACAAGCAACGCAACACTTTAGTAATTGATTTGAAATCAAACTAAGTTTGATATTACACTCTTAAAAGCTCATCTCCAAATTCAATCTGAAACCAAAGGTACCTGCAATCATGACAGATCGTTATGCAAGATTAAATCATGGATATGATAAAGATTTTTGTGCACACTTTGACTACGATAACAAACCAGATGAGTGTCGTAAAGGTGGAGATGATGCACAAAATGCAGCTTCAACGTGCGCTCTAGTTCAGAACTTGATCACATTTTTTGCTAGTCCAGTTGTTGGTAGTATCAGTGACGAGAAAGGACGTAAACGTGAGTAATGCTTATATCCTGGCATAAATCTCTGAGTCAAGTCAGCGTTTAATTCAATATTTACACTTTTTCTAGGAATGCTGTTGGCCGCAGCCCTTTTATCAGTACCACAACCTCTGGCATTGGTATTTATGCAAAGCTATCACTCATTAAATCCAATTTTCTATTATGCTGCGACTAGCATTAGTGGACTAGTTAATTACATGCCAGTTGTTTTTGCGGCATTAGCAGACATAACTCCTCCAAAGTACAGAGCCCCTTCATTTGGACTCACTATGGCATCCTTTTATATCGCATTTTCTACTAGTCCATATGTTGTGACACTTGCAAGTAAAAAAAAAGTAGTCTCAATGACATCTTTATTTTTGGCCATATTCTCCTGTCTTTTCACATTAATATTTGTTCCAGAAACCCTTCCAAAAGACATGTCAAACTCAGTTGGTTTGCAGCAGAGGGAAGCGCGAATACAGAACGAATACGGAATGAGCATGACTAAAAAATTACTACTTCGTCCATTTCGGGATCTTTCCATCCTTAACAGAAATAAAATGTCACGTATCATAGCAATGATGGTTGTTTTGAGTGGTATGGTATACTCCTCCGATAGCACAGTTCTGTTGTATTACATTGAGAATCGTCTTGATTTCAGTGCCGTTGATGTTGCAAGATACTTTTTTGTCCATGGGCTTTGCGGAATTTTTGTTCAAGTCTATGTATTAAGAGCTCTGACTGGTTATGTTGGAGAAAGATACGTGGTAATAGTAGCATATGTAGTTGGGATGTTCTACAATTTTCTCTATGGCATAGCGAGTCATAAAGCAACAATTTATGCGGCTGCGGTTTTCTCTGCGCTTGCAAGTATGGGCTATCCAACTGTTTCATCCATAAACTCGTATAATGGGACCCCCCTTGAGCAAGGATTATTACAAGGAGCATTATCGTCACTTGGTGCACTTTCTGAGGCATTTGGGCCCATGTTAATGAGATTGGTGTATGATAGAACCAAAGATGGGGCTTTGTTTGGTGCAGGAACTATGTTCTTCCTGGGGACACTTTTCTACTGTATTGGTGCTTTCTTTGCGTATTTGCTGCCTGTTGATCAAGCAAATTCCAAATCAATAAAGAAGGCAGTGGGATTAAATCAAATGGTTCTGTTAGAAAATGACCATCTCTATAATGGTGAGGAACTTAGTATAAGTGACCAATCTGAACTCGCTTAATGAATAGGAGTTGTTTACCATCAATTTAAATTTTTACATATTCTAAATCCAAATAAATGGTGTAAGAAAAATTGCGTGTCAATTTTAAAAATCAATTTAAGTTCTTAGCTCTTTTCTAATTTATTTTGAGCTTTCATTTGCCGTTGAACAAGGTTTGAGTATGGTCCTCTCTCGTTCTTGACAAGATCATCATGGCATCCCTGTTCGATTACTCTTCCTTTCTCAAGAACTAAAATAATGTCTGCATTCCTGATGGTTGACAATCTATGTGCAACTACAATTACAGTCATGGAGGAAGAGTCACCTAAGACAAGGAAAAGAAGGATCGTCAATGAGTTTATTTAATGTGCAACGAGTATAAAGTAAGTTACTTCACTCACCATCGTTCAGGGTGTTTTCGTCTCTCCCTCTCATTAGCATACCATCTATAGCCTCTTGCACAGAAGCTTCAGACTCGGCATCTAACGCGGAAGTAGCCTTTTGACAAAAACAAGAAATAAATGAGGTTATTCATCATACAAGTGAAGCCATGGTAACCAATATACACATACCTCATCAAGAAGCAGAATACGAGGTTTGCGCACCAAGGCTCTTGCTATCGCGACTCTAAAAAATTGCGATGGAACGGTAATTTTGAGCGCATTGAAAAAGAGAAAGAAAAACAAATAAGATCTTTTCTTACCTTTGCTTTTGCCCCCCACTTAATTGTACACCTCGTTCACCTACATCGGAGTCGTAGCCTCCAGGGAGTGACTAAAGAACAAAGATTTGTAATCAGCTAACTTATCTTTGACATTAAAAAAACTCTTGAATGCATTTACCTCAATAAAATCATGCGCGTTTGCTAATCTGGCTGCCACCTTGATCTCTTCTAAAGAAGGTTCAAGATCTGTTCCCTCTAAACCGTATATTATATTTCGATAAACTGATCTTGCAAACAATGTTGGTTCCTGGCTGACAACACAAACATGTCGGCTAAGCCATTCTGGGCTCAGCTCGTGAATCTGATGTTACATTCGAGTTAGATTCAGTTATCGATACATGTAAATAAAAAATAAATCTTATTCATGCGTACTCACGTCATTGCCATCGATACAAATTCTTCCGTTTGTAGGTTCATAGAGATGTTGAATTAGAGATATGATGCTTGATTTTCCTCCTCCAGAGGGACCAACCAATGCTACTACTGCTCCAGGGGGGGCCCTCAAGCTCATAAAATCCAAAATTCGTCTATTTGGACGAGCGGGGTAGTACATTTCGACGTTTGTTAAAGTTACTTCTCCATGACAATCCGGTGGCTTTAGACCATTAGTTCGTAGACATCTTGATCGTGTAGATATCGTGGAAGTGTCTCCTCCGTTCACTTCTCTAGCAAGAATGTTTGAATGTCCCCCCAGTGTAGAATGCAATATCCGCGGTTCCCTGTAAATGAGTTCGAATACTTTATCCGCTGCTCCAACTGCTTGGGTTAAGGAAGCAAAGATACTACCAATGCTATTGAATGCATCAGACAGAGAAGTCAAATACAGAAGAAAACTAACTAATTGACCAGCTGTAATGTGATCGTTTCCTTCACTTTGTACTAAAATGCCTCCATAAAACAAAACTAGGGCAGTGACTAATAAATCCAATGAAAAAAAAGTTTTTACAGCAAACGTTAGTATCAGAAATTCAAATAAGTTTAGGAACTTCTCAGTATACTAGTTCAAAACGGAAAACTCACCAAGTTGCGGTAGTGATGTAACAGCTGTAGCATACCCAAAATATGAGATTGCATTCTTTAAATTCAGTGCGAGATACTTCTGCATAAAAGCTTTATATTCTTCTAGTTCAGCATTCTCTGCGGCAAATGCACGAACAGTAGGCATAGCACTGAGAGCAGCTTCACTTATTGCATTACCATCAGCCAACTTAACACAAAGATAAAGCCCGAAATCAGTTCAAACTGACAAAATTGCAGTATAATTTATTAATTTTGGTTGTAATTACCTTTTTTTGCATCAGCTTAGTTAGCTTCCTAATATAATTCCCATACCATTTGCTCATAAATACTATCATTGGAACAGAAATGAAGGCCAGCAGAGATAGCTGCCACGAAATCATAAACATGAATATCAAAACTCCAAGTGCCTGGACAAGGCTTCGAAGAAAAACATTTATATTCAGAGTGACCTGATCACCGACAAGTGTTGTATCAGAACTCAATCTACTGGTAATGTCACCAGTCTTTGTAGTGTCGAAAAATCCTATATCTTGTGACAACAGAGAATCCATTAGAAGAGTTCGCAAACGACAATTCACTCTCCCTCCAACCTGAACCAGATGAAACAAAAATCAAATTTATTTATTTTCAGTTTGTATATTATGTGAAGTTCGTGGGAAAATACTTACCAATGTAAACATTGCACCTCGTAAACCAGAAAATACTCCACATAAAATAGCTGCGGCCACAAGCTTCTTTGTATTTGAGACAAACCCAGGGATATTCCAAATGATATTTCCGCTACCAGAACTATCATCATCATTTTTATTAGCATTTTCTGTCAGGCAATCCAAAATATTTCCTGTGTATTGTGGAATATATACTTGAGCTGTTGCAGCACCTAATAAAAATATAAATGCAACAATTATGTGACATGTATCTTCGCGAACCAACGACATTAAATCAGAAAGAGTAGCTTTATAGTCTGCATCGGCTCCTATGTCGCTAGCTCCTCGTATATTTTCATCGTCAATATCGTCACTTTCATCGAAGCTTTCCTTATAACTTTCATTATCACTTTCGCTATCAGATGAAGTATAAACCGTATTTTCTAAGTCGATATTGTTTTCATAATCTATCAATGGAGACAAAAGATTATTATCTGGATCTCTGTGTAGTTCAGAAAGACTTATTCCGGATACAGTTCGCCTCTGAGATTTTTTTTTCGCATGTCTTCCATACTTCCCCGCACGTTTGACCACTGTATCCAAAAAAATAATATCAATGGAGGAAAAGAATGTAATTAATATTGCCGCCAACCACCACAAAAAGTGATGAGATATTTTATCTTCATTCACTGCAACCTCGACATCTAAGCGTATCAAACACTTGACCATTGCTAGAATAACTGAGATTACGGAGACAAATTCGCAGGGGAATGCATATCTACTAAAGTATCGTTTCATCCAAAGTTTGAATGGTTCTTCTAATGCCTCTTCTTCTAATTCACTATTTGATTTTCTATCGCCATTGGGGTGGTATAAGTTCAATGTTGATGGAGGTGGAGGTTTTGCTTGGACGTAAGAAATAGCAATAGAGATGGTAGCTGAAAGAATTCGTATAATTGATACGACAAAAAAGTCCAAGTGGGTATTATAAAAATAAAATTTACGCTGCTCTGTGTGATTTTCACTTCAGAAAAAAGAAATCGTAACACACAAAGGATAAGTTAAAGTAGAAAAGCTTCGAATGAAGATTTTTTCGCCAGTTTACTTACTCTGTTGGAACAGGAACGAGATAATATACGGTTGCAACAGTGTCCAGAATCAAAAATATAAAAAATACAATCAGTGGCTTTTTTGATGGCTTCTTTTCGATTTTCTCTTGTGGCTTTTTGTTAGCATATAGATCCATTATAGATCTCCGTCTATGCGCAGAGTTATTCATCTGGTCAAGACTACTATGATTACTTCTTGGAGACATTTTGAATGTTATGAAGTAATAAATTCAAAGAGACTTGATGTTTGCTCAGTAAAAATTTGAATCGGATCCTGTCTCTAATGAGAGATTGGCGTGATGCAAGGATTGGGACAAAAAAGGAAGCTGCTACGGCAAGATTCTTTGGACAGTGTCTGCTCTGCCTCTTTCAATATTTTGAAAAGAATCTTTAAAAGCTTTAATAAATATATGAATATGTACTACATACATAATGAATTCTTA
>Ga0209092_10004514_pt1 | contig 11601 bp, 9 predicted proteins | sample FraStrMetagenome_FD_187446 | JGI IMG/M metagenome (GOLD analysis project Ga0209092, IMG submission 187446) | Marine eukaryotic phytoplankton communities from Arctic Ocean - Fram Strait ARC3M Metagenome (SPAdes) (version 2) | ecosystem: Environmental > Aquatic > Marine > Oceanic | place: Fram... | reverse complement strand
AGTTATTTTTATCAACTCTTTAATTTCTCTTTTTCAAGAAAGACAGAAATCCCTCACAAATTCAAAACAAGGGGAGGAAAATTATTCAAAACTCTCCGAACAATGCAACCAAAAATAGGAAAGAATGGTCGACGTGGTCTGGTGTTAAATGAATCGGGAAAGCATTCGTGGATTGTAATATTAAATTGCTTTAAGAAAATGTCTCTTGCCCTTGTTATCGCATCTTGAAAAGCTTCGTAAATCTATTGATTAAATTCAAAATCCTTGTGTTTTTTCGCATCACAGTATTTGCCCTTCGGATTTTTTATCACTAGGACCTTTCTCTCTGTTCCCTTTACGATTTATCAATTAAAAGAACAAAACATTAGATTCTGTATAAAGAATGGTGTAGATCTACACCATATTCAATCGCATAGAAACTTACTCGCAATCCAATCTGGTGAAGAGTTTAGCCTGATGTTTTCAACATCTAGTAAACAGCTGTCTTCTATATTGAATGGTAAAAAAACTCCACGCTAGAGAGAAGAAAGCCAAACAAAGGTGGTCTGACAGGACTTGAACCTGCAGCGTCCCGAAGGACCGCCAGACCAAATCCCTATGCTGGACCATTTCTTCTAGACCACCATCGTTTACGAAATCAACTGCAAATGAAATACATAACTAGATAAGTGGGTTTATATGGTGAGTTTGTTGGAGATAGAGATTTCAAGGGGAACTCTATTGAGATGCAAAAGAGATGTTGAGTGTGATTGGTGTCAGCGATGATGCTGGATCGAAGACAAGTAAATAGAGGAGGATGCAAAATCAAAACTAACGTGCAACAGCAGTGTAGTCTTTGACACCAATAGGCTAAATTCATGTTGAGAATTTTTTTTATTCTGTATCTTCACAAATATAGAGTACTATCATCCTACATACGTATCATATCTAAATGGACTACATACATAGAAACAAAGCAATAGAATCCTAACGGTAATTTTTATATATAGAGTAAGAATTTGATATCAATGATGAGAACTCAAAAACGCTGCAAATACGGTCCAAAAAGGGACATGCAACCGCGTGCAACATTTATTGATCAGGTAGCTTAGATATCTTTATATACGTACCCTTCGTAATCCACACCCGAAAATAAATAATAATGTGCTGCTTTTCAAATATTCTACACACCTGAGTTTCGGCGAAGACAACAGACTTATATTCGTTGAACGCAATTGGCACCAAAATGCAATCAGAATCGCATTCCACCATTCATGTGTGTCAGGCATACACATGCCAAAGCAAAGGCTCTGAAGCCGTTCTTGTTGAAATCGAAGAACTTGCAAACCTTATGGACAAAAATTCTCCCCATACATGTACAGTAAAAGAAGCGGGATGCATGGGTTATTGTCGACGGGGACCAGCAGTTCATGTGGCAACCTCTAAGGTACTAGAAGATGGAAGAGTCAAACGAAATAAAGGAAAAGTTCATGTAAAAATCAATACTCTTGAGAAAAGTGGAGAAATTATCAAACATGCAACTGGACAGACTGTAGACTTGAAATTGATTCCAGCTGAAACACAACATCGATTTTTGAAACTGAAAAAAAGACGAGCTAGAGAACATGCGATATCTACTTATCAGTGGAATAAAGCTTTGAACGGCTTGAAAGAAGAATACAAACAGGATTATTCTCTACGTGAAGAATTTTACTCCATTCTTGACAAGGCTGGATATTCAGCATACGTTGAAGAAAATGATGAATGGATGTTTCGTAATTCTATGCCCAATACTATCGAGGGCTATGTTCCTTGGTCTCTCCAGTCTGTCAAAATCGTCTCTTCTCACTCAGTTATTTTCAAACTCGCAACCAAAAATCCTGCCAGAAGTACCCCACATCCTAGGGGAAGAGGAAAATTAGCATCACCTGTGACTTGGCATACTACCATGCTTGGTGAAGTTGGAAAAAACGAAGAAGGTCCACTGCCTTGGATTGAAAGAGACTACACACCTATCAGTAGTGCTCTAGAGTGGGAGAGAGGTCGTGTGGAAATATTGATCAAAGTATACAATATGGGTCAATTGACATCCTGGCTTCATAAACACAGAATGATAGAAGAGGCTTCAAGTGAGGACAATATTTGCATTTGGCTCTCAAAGCCACTAAAAACTCTCTCTGTACCAAACTTAGTAGCAACTGATGATAGTGGGTTCAATCCTAAAAGTATATTGCTCATTCTAGCTGGGACTGGGGTAGTCGCTCTCCCACAAATTCTTGCCCATCGTGATCCATCAAAGCTACTAGGAGTACCAACTCCAAAGAGAAAACAATTGCAATGCCCTATAGATTTGGTACTTTCATGTCGTAAGGATGATTTGTTGATGCTGGAGGAAATTAACAACTGGTGTGTAGATGGTAAAAGTGACCATGCAAGTCACAGAGGATTGAGAAATTGTACACTGTTGGTCACAGGAAAAAGTAGCACTGGGGACATTCCATTTCCAGATTTTCAAGTAGAAGAACACCATGAGCTAGATAAAATGAAAGACAATATGGATATTCGATATCAAAGACTCAACAAGAAGATGATATTGGGATCATTGGAGAAAATGATAAAACCTTGTCGCATAGTGATATCAGGGCCTGATTCATTTAATCAAGCTGCAAGTGAATATTTGGAGGAGTGTGGTGTGACGTTATCATCTCATGTGACAATTTTATCCGCATAGGATGATACTGCTTTTTGAATCTTTGCAAAAAGGAAAGTAACTCGTCAAATTTTGTTTTCCCATTGTTTCAATTGAGCCATCCAAAGATGTTATGAAAGAGATATTCAAATTTTCTGCTGTTGGATTCAGAAATAAAAATTTTTATCTGTATGATTTTTTTATTACCTCAAAGATAGTATCTACTTAGTATTTAGATGTATATAGTTTCGTTCCGATCAATCCTTTTTAGTTAAACTTATCTGGTCTAACAAGATCAAACTTGAATTGTTTGCTATAGTAATGATCATCCCCCTATTTAATTACTTTATCCTTACAACCAAATAAATGGATCTTCTACATGCTAAAATCTTTCATTACGACCCTTCCATTCATATGTTGCTAAAATGTACAATTATTGTGAGAAATGATGCCAATTATCAATTCCGAACCCTGTCAAAACGCTGAAGGAAAGATATTTCCTATCCAAATCAGTGTATTGCAATATGTTACGAATATCAAGGGGATCTTTTCTCTTAACAGAAGTATCTTTTATTGGAATAACAGTATCTGATGATGAGAAACTACATTATCGATTACATTATTGACATTTTGATTATAATTCGGTTCAATATCAACTAGAATCTAGTTGAAATGAAATTACATAATTTACTTTTTTAATTTTATGTTGCCGTTTAATGAAAATTATTGCAATGGAAGAAAATTTGATCCTATAACACAATCCACATTTAATTTAAGAAATAAAGTATCCATGGAACTACATGAGTTCCGATGTATTAGAAATAAAATTGAAATTGGCAAATGTATGACTGCTGACATGATTTTGTGGGCTTATTTTAGTTCTTCTACGCACGTATCACTTTAAGCCCTTTTTGAGTTACATCATCAGAATCATCGCATGCTTTTCAAACCATGAAGAAATACAATTTTCTCGATTGTTCTGATCATTCGTTTCCTTTGCATACTATCAATTTTCGAGAACACCTGAAATACTGAGACCCTCTTCTTACTGTTGAAGCGAAATCAATTCAAATAACAGAAAAATATTTTCATACACAACAGGTCATGCCATTATGCAATCGAAATCAGTGATTCACGTCTGCCAATCAAATAAGTCATGTCTAAATAGAGGATCAGAAGCCGTTCTTGTTGAAATCGAGGAACTTGCGAGTCTTCTTGATAATACAAATGAACATAGTTGCGTCGTTAAAAAGGCAGGCTGTTTGGCTCATTGTAGCGAGGGACCTGCAGTTCATGTAGCGACATCCACAATATTGGAAGATGGCAGTATACAAAGAAATAAACCAAAAATTCATACACAAATTAATACTCTTGAGAAAAGTGCAGAAATTATTAAACATGCAACTGGACAGACCGTGGACTTACAAATGATGCCGGATGAGACAAAACACAGATTAACCAAATTAAAAAAAAGACTAGCGAGAAAATATGCAATCTCTTTGTATCAGTGGAATAAAGCCTTGAACGGCTTGAAAGAAGAATTCAAACAGGATTTATCATTACGTGAAGAACTTTCCTTAGTTCTTGATAAGGCTGGATATTCAGAATTTTTAGATGAGAAAGATGAATGGATGTTTCGTAATTCTATGCCCAATACTATCGAGGGCTATGTTCCTTGGTCTCTCCAGTCTGTCAAAATCGTCTCTTCTCACTCAGTTATCTTCAAACTCGCAACTAAAAATCCTGCCAGAAGCACCCCACATCCTAGAGGGAAGAATAAGTTTGTATCACCTGTGACTTGGCATACAACCATGCTTGGTGAAGTTGGAAAAAACGAAGAAGGTCCACTGCCTTGGATTGAAAGAGATTATACACCTATCAGTAGTGCTCTAGAGTGGGAGAGAGGTCGTGTGGAAATATTGATCAAAGTATACAATATGGGTCAATTGACATCCTGGCTTCATAAACACAGAATGATAGAAGAGGCTTCAAGTGAGGACAATATTTGCATTTGGCTCTCAAAGCCACTAAAAACTCTCTCTGTACCAAACTTAGTAGCAACTGATGATAGTGGGTTCAATCCTAAAAGTATATTGCTCATTCTAGCTGGGACTGGGGTAGTCGCTCTCCCACAAATTCTTGCCCATCGTGATCCATCAAAGCTACTAGGAGTACCAACTCCAAAGAGAAAACAATTGCAATGCCCTATAGATTTGGTACTTTCATGTCGTAAGGATGATTTGTTGATGCTGGAGGAAATTAACAACTGGTGTGTAGATGGTAAAAGTGACCATGCAAGTCACAGAGGATTGAGAAATTGTACACTGTTGGTCACAGGAAAAAGTAGCACTGGGGACATTCCATTTCCAGATTTTCAAGTAGAAGAACACCATGAGCTAGATAAAATGAAAGACAATATGGATATTCGATATCAAAGACTCAACAAGAAGATGATATCGGGATCATTGGAGAAAATGATAAAACCTTGTCGCATAGTGGTATCAGGGCCTGATTCATTTAATCAAGCTGCAAGTGAATATTTGGAGGAGTGTGGTGTGACGTTATCATCTCATGTGACAATTTTGTCTTCATAGACACATTCACATAAGTTACTATGAATGGAATACTCTATGAATCAATGGCAGGAATATCAAAATATTCATCACGTTTCATTTCAATAAAGAATAACATGTAATGGAATAAACATCGTTGCTTGATTTTCAGCATGGGATCATAATAAGTTATAGAAAAACGACTTGATAAATGAAAGTAAACATGCTAATGGAATTCAATGTTCCTACACGAAAGATGTTACGTTTATGCTCATATTTTTTGAAACTGGAGAAACATGCACACTCTATCTCTCGAACTCAATCATGATTCTTGTGATGAAGAAGTGCTGGTTCTTCTTGTTTGTTATCATTTTTTATTTTTAAAATATTTTATAATATTTTCATTTATTTATTTTCATTTATTTTCATGTAGATGCAGAATAAAACCTCCATTTATTTATTACGTCAGAGGTTGTTCGTCTTGAAGAATCAAGCAACTCTGCAAACAAGCTTCAGCTGTGAAAGTTTGTGAACATGACCAATAGATTAAGATCATCATGCCGCTTCACATTGCTATACAAAATTTTAGTATATATCCATTGTTGTGGTAACTATCTTTCTCTAGCAACCGCGTTCACAACAACGTCTCTCAAATCATCTTCGCTATTTCTTCTCAATAACAATGATACCCCAACAAGAGACTTTCAATCGCATCGTTTCGGCCTTGCAAGGAATCATAGACTAAGAAAATCGCGCAGTGAGACTATGAAAATGCTCTTTGATATGCCATCGAAAGAAGGAATTGCTAGTAAATTATCGTCACCGTCATCACGAAATAAAATCCCGTCTGTGTTGATCCAACAACTTACTAGTCAAGATATATCCATACCGGTGACATTTGAAATCTCTGGATCTCTCTTTCAGATCCGATTTTTAAAGAAAGCGGATCTAGGTGTTGTGGTACGAATGTGTGTCAAGGAATTTGGTAGCTACACGCCTACTCCATCGATAGAAAAGCAGGAAACTGGAACATTCGATATCAATACTCCTATCAATAATGTCTCGGTGGAATCCAAGTCAATGGGATCACTGCCTCCTTCTATACAAAAAGCTATTGACAATTTTTTCACAATGTACGAAAATTTCATATTTGCATTTGTTGTGCAACTGGGTTTGGACCAACGAATTGATCGTTGTGAAAAAGGGGAAGATCCAACCCAATCTATCCCATCTGATCACAATGTATTGTGCCTTGTAGAAGTTCATCAGGATGAAAATACAAACGAAGTAAAAGAAGAAATTTTAGGTATCAGTGAAGTTAGTGTGCAACCATTGATACCTACTCGAACTGCTCCTCCATTCATCTTATCGTTACAGATGAAACGGCTTATCGGTCAATTTGATGCAAACTCTGCATCCTCAAAGCCAGTCGCATATGTCTCCAACGTATTAGTGAAGGAAACAAAACGAGGTATGGGTTATGGTAAACTACTAATGGCAGCATCTGAAGGAAGAGCGAAGGCAATGGGATATGATCAATTGTTCTTACATGTGGATGCCAATCAAGCGGGGTCAAAGGCACAGTCATTATACTGGGGTTTGGGGTTCGAATCTTATTCCGAAGAGAAAGAAGGTGAAGAATCACCATTTGCATGGATGGGAGAGGAATTTGTGCAACGAAATAAGGGTCTTTATCTTGTTGATGGAGCTCCTCTTTTGTATCTAAAAAAGGATTTGGAGTTAGACAAGGCTGTGGCTATATGATTTCATTCAGAAACGATTCTAATCTCTGTGTTTTAGTATGCAATCATCACCGCATTCATTCCTATGAAAGAATTAGTTTTTCTCGGATATCTATTTCCCCGATAGAAATAACTATTTATCGAACTATGATTATGTGTTACCATGTTTACAATATTAAGAGAATTGCTTCGTCTAGAAGGTTTAGTTATCTAACGTTTCGAATGTTTCATATCCAAATTTATTGCAATGATGTTCTACACTTTGAAGTCATATGCAAGATATCCAACATCACCTCTTCGCAGACTAATCATTTCATCCTCTACTTTTTCAATGTTCCATGGTATAGAACTTAACTTTTGAGCCACTGTAGGATTTTGTATGACAATCTTTTTGAATGGAAGAGATATATCCAGTTGCGTTCTTTTCCACTCGATACAGCAAGAGCTGCCGCTTTTTGTAACTTTCCCAAACCACTTTATACTCATGGGAATTAAACTAGACAAAACAAAATCATCTTGGGCAATAGCAAAGGCCATTTCGTTACCCTTTTTCTCTAAATCAATAGTCTTCAATGTATCTGGAGGGTAAAATTTCAATCGACCAGTGCTCGTTTGAGTGAAACCTAGTCGAGACCAGGTATAAAAGGGTTTGCAAATAGCCGATGCCTCTTCCTTATTTGCGTACGAACGGTACTTAAATTGACCGGAACTTCCAAATAAGGAAGGAAGGTCCAATTTTGTTCTTTCACTAGGGTTTGTGATGACCCATTGATTCCATCGGATTCGATCCTTTGTTTTCATAACCTGACTATTCCGTTTGTTTAAAGTATCTCGAAGTTCAGAGGAAAAAATTGGAAGCTTCTTCGATTCCTTCATTAGCTCGTCTGGTATGGGTACATCTTGAAATCGCTTCAACACTTTGGATGCATATTTGTCTACCACGACAGAATACAGCACATAACTAGCAATCCCAATAGTCAGTTGATTTGGTAGAAAAGCATGAGTGGATGATGCATGAAAGATGACTATTGTGAAGAAAAGAGTTGATGTGAATGTTAAGCGTTTTTTAAACATGATCTATAGAAATGTGAGCAACGAATAAGGATCGGAATCTTCTCAGCAGTAGGGTAAAAACAAGGTAAACACTTAGCAACAGTGCAAAATTAAAAAAAAGATATTTACGGTACCCTAAGAACTTATGAACTCTCCGAAAAAGAAACTACCAATGACGTGTGTTTTCTTTATTGGAAAACAATAAGAACCTTAGTTGTACAGTAATATTCATCTTACGTAGATGTCATTGGTATTATTTTTATGACGTCATTATTAAAAAAGTGATACAGGTATTCAATTTTTTGTTTCGTTACCGTATTATACGTAGAGAGTGTAGGTATTGGTTCTCATCCATTGAGATTTGCTTACATACTCCTTCCTAATCCTACGTTGTATAGTAGTACTGACGCCATAAAGATTTTCCGTAACAACGAACTTGACAATATTCAATCAACTTTTTTTGCAAATTTATGTTGTCATGGATGAAAGTTTACTCATTTTTGGAAACTGCCAAAAGCACCATAATAGTAGTAGACAGTAGTCTTGTCATTTTTGGAAAACTTTACCTCCCTCCATACCAATTCGGCAAAGTTTTGTTGACTTGTGAATAGAAACTGATCAAAGAAGAATCTCTCATTTTCCTTGACATCGCATAGCTTTCGTGATTCCTTCAAGATGAAGTCAGCATCTAAAATCTGCTTTCCGTTGAGACTCTGCCTTCTTCTTTTGGCATTTGCGTCAAAAGAGGCATGTGCTCGCAGTCTACCTTCACAGGGTATTTCTTTTGCCCCAAAATCCCACCAACAAATCCAAGATGTATCGTCAGCAACATTACCCATGAATCAATACTCAAAGTCATTGGAGCAACAAACGCCACACACATCATCTCCTGCACTCAAATACGCCAAATCTCTCCGTGCTGGAGCGATGTTTACGTCTGACAACTTGCAGGGTGTCTTAGCATTCATTATTTTTGATGTATTGCTGCGTAAGGTTTTTGTTGCTCGTAATATTGCATTTCCATCCATGTTGGGTGGATGCATGTTACTGTTTGTTGTATTGGTAGTTGGAGAAATTTTGAAAACAGGTTTTGGAGATACTATTTTTGCGTATTTGACTCCTGGATCTGGTCTTCTAGCAAAGTGGTTGCCCATTTTTTTCGTACCTGGTTTGGCCATGCTTCCTTTGGCACCCAGTGTTGGGGCTCCCATTGAGGTAAGTTTTTGACACGCATTACGAAATCAATCATCTTCATATTGGTGTTTTTATTGGGAATTTGAGAGTGAATTAATGCTTTGTTTTCAAAACTATGTGAAACACTACGCACATTTTTGGCATGAACATTAAATAGGTTGTAAAAGTCCTAGCTGTGATTGTCATTGGATGGTTCTTCTCGTTGTTTTCTACCGCCTTCGCTGTCATTGGCTTACAAAATCTAAAAGGGGGCTTATCACCCGTCCCACTTTCCACCGTGAAAGCACAAGCTGCTCCAGCTACAAAACCGCCACCTGCTTTCCCTGATGAAGTATATCATCCTGTTGCAAAAGGCGCCGTCATTTTCGGTATTCTTGCCACTGCCTTGAAAAAAATGGATCATTCTCTCGCCGTACCAGTACAGACACTTTTCATGGCTTGTACTACCATCGCTTCTTATATTTTTGGAACACGTCTGGACAAAAAAATCACTGCCCTAATTCATCCTTTGGTCACAAGTACTGTTGCAACCTTACTCGTCACTAACCTTTCTGGTAAAATGACAGGACAAAGCTTTGAAGAAGTGTTACGCACATACAAAGCAGGATCTCTTTCGGTCATGAAGGGAGGAGCAGGTGACTTTTTACTCTTCTTATTGGGTCCAAGTGTCATCTCCATGTGTATTGCTATGTACAGCCGTAAGCAATTGATGAAGGATAACTTATTGGTGCTATTATGGTCTACATTAGTATCATCCGGAGGAGGATTGTTTTTTACTGCTGCCTTTGTACGTCTTTTGAAAATCACAAGCTCGATTCTCCGAGTTTCAGTTCTTCCACGAAATGTCACTACAGCACTAGCAATGGCAATCTCAGCTATCATGGAGGGTGATTTGGGTATTACTGCAAGTGTGGTTGTCATGACTGGAATTTTTGGTGCTACCTTTGGAAGTCGCGTTTTATCTTCTGTCGGAATTATGGATCCAGTAGCTCGTGGATTGGCGGTGGGAAGTTCCTCTCAGGGATTGGGTGTGGCAAGTATGTTGAATGAGGTGGATGCCTTCCCATTTGCAGCTATTGCCCTGGTATTGACGGCAGTATGTTCGACTACTCTTGCTAGCATCAAACCGGTCAGAGAAAGCATACTCAATCTTGCTCTTGGAAAGTAAAAAATCAATCAGAATATGACTGATTTGTCTTTATTCATGGAAATATGCTATTCCGCTAAAGTTAATATTATATAGTTCATCTTTGATGCGATGGAACTATTGGAAAATAAATGCACTTATAAATCAATTACATAAACAAATGTAGCGAAAAGCGAAAGTGGGAACTTTATGGATGCTTTTTTGCAATTGCAAATTCCATTTGGAAGAACCTCCAAAAAACAAAATAATGTAAGAAAAGCATGATGCTGACAAGTTTTATGTACCTATCAATTTGAGAGAAACGATGGATGGTTATATCTATCGTATATTTTTGGTGTAATGGTTAAGTTATAAATTAAGTTGCAAATGCTACATATCAATCCTGCTGACATTGCGTTCTGAGTTCATAACCAAACTAAAATATTCATTGTTCATCGATTTATCTTCGTGTATAACATATGTTTTTGGGAATCAGGTCAATTCCTACAAGACTCCGCTCATTTACCGAATATGAAAGACAAATATCTTACTTCCTAAAATATGTCATAGAAATCAAAGAATGCCCCCCTTACACAATCTGGATGTCAAACTCTGTATTCTCAATATCCAACATGGGTGTCCAAACCCCCTGTATACTCGGTGTTTGGGTTAAAATTGGTTTTTTGATTTTAGAGATCTTTCTTCCTGAGCTATTGGTCAATCTATCCAAAACTGTATAAATTCGTTTCAATTCTTCATTTTTCAAACAGATCTGTTTCGATTTCCCCGTCAAGTAATCTCCTTCCATGTAGGGATGTTTTCCATTCCGGGTTTTGACTACGACATCGACGGTTGGATTTTGATTGGCATAATCAATGATTCTTCCAGAGGATATAAATTCTCGGAGAAAACGAGATGATCCTCCGTGTTCACAATAAATGAGGCTTAATTTGGTGAGTTGTTTGACACCCCGTGTGGCCATGTTGGAGTTTGTCGATGGAGTCCTTTTATTATCTTGGTTGTGGAATTGAAAATGTTGAAAAATGAAATATTGAAAAATTATAAAAATTGATTGATGGTGAGTGGTGACGTAGAAGGTAGTAGTAAGAACATTATAATCGCAAATTAAATGACGTATGTTGTGAAGCTGGATAATTTTTTTTGTTTTTCAGTAACAGGTAAATATTTCATCACGAAAAGGAATCCTACTTTTTAATGTTTCTTTCAAATAATGTGAATTTCATTTTGGATATATATTTTGTTTCT
>Ga0209092_10004512_pt1 | contig 11608 bp, 5 predicted proteins | sample FraStrMetagenome_FD_187446 | JGI IMG/M metagenome (GOLD analysis project Ga0209092, IMG submission 187446) | Marine eukaryotic phytoplankton communities from Arctic Ocean - Fram Strait ARC3M Metagenome (SPAdes) (version 2) | ecosystem: Environmental > Aquatic > Marine > Oceanic | place: Fram... | reverse complement strand
ACTTTTTGCGTCTCCCCAAATGATTAAAAGCCGCCAGAATCACAGATAAACAATAAAAGAATTTTACAGTACCTACCTGTGAAGACTTACACTTTAGTTTGACTTCCCAGGTATAAAAAGGTGTATAGTATCCTTGTCGTCAGGAGCTTTTGTTCTATATTTCAATTTTATGTTGATATAAATTAGGCAAATTATATTTTCTAGATTTGAATTCTTCCTTTTGCTTATCCTTATTTTTTTATTGCAGGGCATTCGGAGACTTTTTCTAGATACTGAGTTACCTCGGACAATTTTCCACCAGTTTTACTAAGGAATTTCCTAGCTGCTGAAATATTGAGATCCGGATCTGCATTAAAAACTTTCAGAGCAAATTTATTCATCAGATTGAAAACGTCCCCAGCATTAATGTAAGTCCAAATACAAACCGCCATCTTAACTGCCACTAAGACCCCGCTGTTTGGGCCTGAAATTTGGTTTCTCTTAACTAGATTCCATTTTATATCTGCCTTCTTTTTGAAAAGTTTTCCTAATTGATCCTTCGCAAGTGAAGTGTCCAGTGCTTTTTTGTTTGTGAACTCAAAAACCCATCCCTTAACTGATCTTTTCCATCTGTTGATAATAATCAGGTGCCAAATCGCTTCCTTGATGTTTCCGCAGCATATCGGGAAGAGAAACCACCCATCCGGTATTCTGTCTTTTTCTTTTATATTCAGTTTTTCCTTCCAATCCTTCCACTCACTGCAATTGTTATTGTGCAAAAGGTTGGAGCAGTCCGCTCTTGCAATATAGAGATCTTTCCTTTTGGACCAGCTTTTGATGTCTGAAATGATGAACTGCATAGTGATAGAGGAAACTGGTTGCCCTTGATTTCGAATAAGTTTGTTAAATTCGTCTCTCGTATTTAATTTGCTTAAAGAGTTGATACCAAGAGCCGAACAAATGTCAGAGTCGCCTTTAACTTTTTTAACAAAGGAATCTGAGCTTCTTGATTCTTTATCTTTTCTCGATTCCCTGTTGTTGATGGATATGCTTTCTTCTAAGTTGTTTCGAATTTCAGTTTTGGCCAGGGAACAGGCGTTATTTATAAAACAATTGGTACAGATTGGTGAGTTTTTATCTTTCATTATCATTCCTGTTTTCTCTACTTTTTTTACCGTCGAAAAACAGATGCAGCAATTTGTCTCATCTTTACCAAACTTCGGATGAAGTGTATTATTCCTTAGAAGTAGCACGTGATTAAAAATTTCTTCTCTTCTTTCTCTGAAACCTATATTAAAAGCAAACCCCAGAGCCTTACTCACGATGAGCATGGCTAGTCTTTCATTCTCACTAATCTTTGTGCCAGTTATTTTCTTTGATTCGTTATTCTTTAGTTTCTTGTTATTTTTAGCAAAAAAAACGGTAAAATAAAGAGGAGAGATCATTCATGTTCCTAATACTGTCTTCCAATAGTTTTATCGTAGTTTGTTTGAAATTTTCCTCTGCTCCCATAAAGTTATCCCTTAGATTGATCAAAGTTGCGGAAGCCTTTTTCATAGCATTTATGTATCTACTACATCTGTCGCATTTAATGGCTTCCAAAGGAAGCCAGTTTGGTTTGAAAACTGTAAAACAATTCCAATAGTTTTTCTCGTTTCCGCAAGTTAATCCTAAACATTTTCTGGGTTTACTCCATAAATCGGACAAGGAAATGCCTTTAATCGCTTTTCTTTTCTTCGTATTTCGAATGTCTCTAACATCTTCATCATCCTCGATATCCTCAAATTTCCTTTTGTTAGAAATTAAGTCGCTTCTGGTTTCTATCAAATTTCTTCTGTTTAAATTGTAAAGTTTCTTGAAATTTGATTCCATCTCCTTTGAAATTGTGTTGCATATATTGTGTATGCCTTTGAATTTCATCAAGACTAAATTTTTTATGTCCTTCCAGAGAGAAGTTAATTTTTCCTTTAAGCAGATGCTAGAATCGTCTCCGCGCCATTCGATGGTGGCTTTTTTGATTTCTGATTCGATAAGTTTGTCATAATCTTTTGGAAAAGCCCCTGTATGTATGCAATCTACAACGCCTAATGTATCATCCGAAAGCTCGCCATCCCCTAAAGCTGTTCCGAAACCAAAAATATGTGAGTGAATATTTATATCTAACAACTTGTGCCTTATGTCTTTTCTATCTATATCAAAAAAGGAACACCATCCTTGAATTGAGAGATAATTTGTTACTGAAGGATTTACTGATTTCAGCCTTCCAGTATTATTTCCTTGAATCCTTAGTAGAAGATTTTGTATTTTGATAAGGATTTCGTCGCTTGTAATGGATGATCCGCATAGGTCAAAAAGTTTCAGAAATTTTCTGCACGTGTTTTCGATTTCTTCATCCATGCTATCTCTGAAGTCTTTTAGCTTGCTATTTTTACAAAAAAAGCAAGCATGTCTTCTGTTCCCTTTTAGATTTTTGCCCAATTTCAATTTAATTGCGATCGGTTTGTTTTTTTGTTCATCGCACCAAGTGCAGTATAATAAATGATGGTCCTTACTGAAAATAGTACCGTTTATTAAGATGCTGTTTTGTAAAACTAAAAGTTTTTCCTTATCCAGAGATTTCGCGTTTCTGCTTTCCATAATGGTACCTATTCTGTAGCATAGAGCTTTATAAAAGCTTCTAGTATGAGTGTTGGAAAGACCTAAAAAAGCTCTAAACCAACCTTTATCTAGGTAAGGATCATTCCACCTCACATCTGTGTGTGGTAAGATTCTTTGCCCCAACCCTTGGGTTTGTTTGAGGCTGAGCCGAATCTTTCTTTCAGCATGTAATTTACTTTGGATGAACTTATTCGTATTTTTATCAATTGTTTTCCTTTCCCAAGTTAAGAAAAATCTCAGATTTGAATCCGGAAGATGCAATTTACTGGGGAGTTCGTTTATTTCCTTAAAATTCTTTTTCTTTAATCTATTAACTTTTTCAGCAGCAACATCGGCCCAATGATTCGCATTGGCAATAGCTAAGTTAGGAACGATAGTGGTATATCTTGGTTTAGATGCCAAATTATTACCCTTTTCATTTAGTTGATGTGAATCAACCTTGATTATAGGTCTTAAAAAATGATTATCCCAATATTCTCGTGACCACTTCATTGACGGGACGTCCGCTGTGCCCTTATTACTATCTATTTGTCCTACCCAAAGTTTGGCTATTGATATAAAATCTACAAGTCTTTTACCTAAGGAGTGTATTACATCGTTATCTTTGAGAGTAGTTTCCTTGTTCCATCTAAAAATGTTGTTCTCCATTCTTGAAATAACTGATTTTCCGATGCCGTTCATCACTTTCCTGATATGTGATCTTTCGGTATGAAATTGCCCATCTCTGATATTTATGGCCCTACTTCTAATTGCCTTACTGTCCATAATAACACATCTTGGTATTAGAGGGTGAAAGCATTCTTCTTGTAAGCATAACGCAACTGCTTCTCCGTGCCCGATATCTGAAGGTGAGTTTCCATAATATTGTGGAAGAATGTTTGATCTACCCAAAATTGGGATGACTTTTCTTTTTTCCCATTCTCGGCTAAGTATTGTTTCATCCTCTCTGATGAACGTAAAACGTATGTATAAACGTACTAAGAAGGAAAATTGAGTTCGTGAAATTCAAAAAGTTATTTTTTTGCGTAATTTACTTAGAGTTGGGTTATGGGTACGTAAAAAAACAAATAAACTATTTTTTTTCCTACGTGGGTGTAAAAACGTGAATATCTCGGGAAGGAGAAGGAATTGGGCCAAATAAAAAATTTTAGAATTCACAGAAAAATTAATTGAATCTGCTAAGTAAAATATTATTTAAGTTTAATACTTAGGTAAATAATATTCAATTACGAACATTCATTTAGGATAAATCATACTAAGTGAGAAATTACTTATGTCTAAGAGGGAGTGACATTTAGAGACCCTAGATTCCCTATTAGAAAAAAGTTGTATTCAGAGCTGGATACAATTGAATGATCATTTCTGATCCAATGTTCATCTTCATGATGGATATAATTTACTTCTATTTTTCGGGGAAATTTTTATTTTTTGCCTAATAGACAGAATGACAGTGCACTGTAGGGGGCTTGTGCCCTCCCTAGATTAGGGGGGCCCACAGCCGATTATTTAAATTTAATACTTAGAGAAATAATATTCAATTACGAGCATTCATTTAGGATAAATTATACTAAGTGAGAAATTACTTATATCTAAAAGGGAGTGATATTTAGAGACCCTAGATTCCCTATTAGAAAAAAGTTGTATTCAGAGCTGGATACAATTGAATGATCATTTCTGATCCAATGTTCATCTTCATGATGGATATAATTTACTTCTATTTTTCGGGCATATTTTTATTTTTTGCCTAATAGACAGAATGACAGTACACTGTAGGGGGCTTGTGCCCTCCCTAGATTAGGGGGGCCCACAGCCGATTTATTGATTGCATCTTTGATATGATTCCTGTATGAATTGTTGCTGTAATTTTTTATGCCTGCTATTCTCGATCTACAAGCATATGAATCTAGGGCGTTAGTGTTGGATACTACTTCCAGTTCTCTAGCATTTGATATTATGTCAACATCAATGAATGATTTTAAACCAAACCCGAAGTCTTTATTTTCTATGAAGAGTCTGTGTTTGGCATCTGAAGTTGATAACCCACATCCTTTACTGACATTTTTAATTAACAATTTGTCGCATTGCTCTAGCAGTTTTTCGTTGTAGTTAAACTGTAAAGGTGCAAATGAATGCATCGAGACTAAAAACGAATTGACGCAATATTGTTGTGCTTCGTCCCTCAAACTGATTAATTTAATTTCTCTGATCTTGTCTCTGACTTTTTTAACAATGGATTCGCCTGACTTGTCCGTGTTTCCCTCCAAATCCAGTTTTAAACCTAAATGTCTAATTTGTTCCAAAGTTGTGACTTCCTTAAGTTTTTCCTTTTCTTTGTCATTGAGGCTATTTAAATCCATAAAAATTTTATCCTGTTTACGTAGTAAACATTTAACAGGAATTATTTCCTCCTCAGGACCATCTTTGTGAAAATTCCAAGCGACACTATCGAATGTAGGTAATGAACTGGCTTTCTTAGCAGAGATATTGAAAAAGCTTAAATCACATTTACTCCCTTTCCTGCCAATTTTTAGTACCAAGGAAAGGTCTCCAGTTTGTCTTACAAAAAGTTTGACTAAATTAATCAGCTTTTCTTCATCTACGTGTGACACGAATCTTGTATTATCATCACAATAGCCTATACGGTATAATTTGATCCTCCCATCCTTCGCATCTTTGGCAAAAAAGTAATACACATGCTTTTCACCTTCTTTCACATTTCCTAGGTTGTCAATTAATATCTTTTCCCACATATCGTGCTTGAATTTAATTACTAAATTAGATATTTTTGGGGAATCTGGATTCCCTTGCTCTAATCCACATTCAAAAGTAGCGTAAACCATACCTTTATTTGTATAGATTTCTACTATTTTGCTGCTCATACAAGATGCTTTAAGTTCTAACCAACCTTGTTCTGGAAATCCATTAACGCGTAAGGCTGCAAGTATAATTTCTAAACAAATCCTATCAAAAAACTTTTCTTCGTCTTCGTTTATTTGACAAGCAGGAATACCACTTTCTACGCAATCTTCTCTAAAAGATAATTCGACTCCTACTAAAGTCTGACATCCTTTGCCTTTTTGGTATGCTGCAATTCCTGGGTGGAATACACCAGCTTTCTCAAGAGCTTCAGATGTGTATTTAGCTGCAATCATATTGATGAAGCAATATAGATCATGACATAATGAAATTGGTCTTGTTTCATTCATTTTGCCATTTTTTGGAATAGGATATCTAGCTATTTTCTTTAACACTTCCGGCATGAATCTCATAATCAAGGTGAGTTTGATGATTTTTAGAAGAACTTTTTGCCAGCAAGGGTGGAATCTTCCAATTACAGCTAGTTGATACCCGTCGTATCTAGCCTTCCCAGGTATTCTTAAAATCGATTTATAAAACATCTCCTTGATTCTCTTTTCATCGCTCATTTCCAACTTTCCATTTATGAAGAAAGGATAAAAGAACTCTTCTTTGTCCTTGTCAGGGGGTTTGAATAGTCTTGCAACATGTTTTCCATGTGCTTTAATGAATCTGGAAATCAATTTTTTATCATATTTTTTGTGTTTATGAATAAGGTTGGCAATATCTTTTTTGCTGATCATCCTTTCGGGTTTGAGAATAATTCCTCTGGGGCCTAATTTTCCTTCATGTTTAACCTCAGCAAAAAAGCAATTCTCCTTGGCTTTGGAGTTGGCCATCCAGAAGTTATGAAACTGTTTTGTACCTAACAACTGTTCTTCTTCATTGCGACAGTGTCTCCATTGTCCAGTTTCTTCATCTTTGACTAAATTATGAACCGTGGGTAATTCTCTGGCTAAGGGTTTCATCCTTCTAGCGAATTGCTTAAAATCGCAAATGTGAAGTAGATAAAGGATTCTTCTTCTCTTATAGGTGCATTGAATACGGTTTAACTTTGATGATAATTTGAAGAGTTCCCTCATGACTTTTTCTACTTTGGCAATTGAAGCTTCTATAAACATGTTATCCTCAAAATTTAAATCCATAAAGTCTAAGTCTCTTATGTTATCCAAATTTCGTATGGAATCCTCATACCCTTTTTCCAAAAACTCATATGGATTGGTTCTCATGATCTCATTTCTAAAGATTTGTTCGCAACCTGCCTTTTTCAGTAACTTATTCACGAACTTCAATTGTTTATTATTGATTTTAACAATTTGTTTTCCATTTTGGTGCCCTAGACATATTTCTACCTCTTTCTCTAACATTGATTTTTTCCTGCTTCTTCTGCTTCCACCTGATTTCTTTCTTGAATCTACAGCGCGAATGTTGGTTAGCCAAATTTCTTCCTCATCCAAAAGTGATGTTAAGATATCCTGCGCTCCTTCTACAAGATTGTTGCAATTAAAATTGTGTTTGATCAGCTTAGAAAACTCCTTATTATTCATAATTGGTAAACCAGACATATTTTTATCATCCCTGATGCCTAAAATCATCTTCATATGAAAAGTAAGTCTTTTCAATTGTTTGGAACTCCATTTAACTCTCTCCTTGTTATATCTTATTTTGGTGCTGACCGGACTTTTAAATACTTTATCCGTCTTTAACCCTTCTTTGAGATCATGTCTGACTTTATTGGCGTTTAAAATCAGATTTTCCTCGCGGGTTAGAGCGAGCCGCTCAAGCACTTCTTTTGTTGCAGCGTCAAAATTTTCCGTAATCGACTCCAACAATTCGGCCTGATGATCATTAATTATAACTAATTTGTTGATTTTTCCATCAGTTTCTTGCTTAATTCCATTCGCCACGAGAGATGTCCAAAGAGTATCAATTTCTTTTTCTATGGGTTGAAGTAAATCCTTTGTAGTGTTAGAGTTGATGTCCGTCCATTTTTGCAAATCTAAATAAATCTCTCCATTTTTTCTTGACGGATTAGAATCTATATATGTGTCGTCAAAAACTATTTCATTAATGTCTTTGTTGCTATCCAATTTATACTTTAGAGGGATGTTATATATTTTTCCGTATTCATATTTTGTTTTGGTTTTTACAGATCTGATGTTATTGTTACTCCATCTGTTTATTGTTAATGATAAGAATGTGTGATCTGAAACAAAATAATTGTCCCCCTTTTTCTTGTTAAAGTCGGAGTTAACTATCCAACTTTGGAAACGTTCATCTTCCGGGAATAAAATATGATCTATACCTCTTGACCCATCAGACTGACCAAAACCGAATCTGGTTAGATATTTTCTGTCTAAATTCCTATCTCTTGCTATAGAAAAATGAGAACAAAGAAAGCAGTTTAAAATTCCATCCTCCAAAACTTCTTTTCTAAATGATCCTCTATTATCATGGTTGGATGTAGTGATGGTTTCCTGAAAGTCACCGAGCGCTACAACACAAATGTTGCTGAATTTTATTTTCCATTTCTCCATTATACTTGTGATAGTGTTATTTGTTGACTTTCTTAATTTATTTTTGTCCATACCTCCTCGAGCTTTTCCTTCACCTGATACTCCATATACGCTTATTAAACCAATTGTCTGATTTTTACTTAATTGATAGACTACACTTATAATTCTCCCTTCTGAGTATTCACACATTTCTTCTATTTCCTTACCCCCCCAGCGTGTTTTGTCTATTAAAATAACTTGATATCTTGATTCATAATATCCGATTCTCGCTTGATCTAGGTCAGTTTTAATTTTGGCTTTCCAAGCTTTACTTTGATTGTATTGTGAACCGAAAGGCTCTTGTAGTGATAGCCATGTTAGTTTTTCATTTAAAAACATATCTGCCGCCGTAATAAACTCGAACCTATTTTGTACATTGAGGCATGCGATGGTATCTTTTTCACATTCATTTATTGCACATTCTATAATTGGATTCTTCTCTAATTTCTGCTTTTCTATATTATCAAGTGACATGTTTTGCTTATTTTCACCTTTGGTTGATGAATTCATATTTTTGATCTTAACTTCGTTGATATCTTTGAAATTGTTTCTTACTCCTTTAATGATTTTTTCTTCCGCTTCCTTTAACCAACTGTCCTGTTCCAGAAATGATATTGCATCGACATCTTCCTCCTCCAACGCGTCTTCAATCTTTGATAGCGCAATTATGCTATTTATAGAATCGTTCTCGTCATCATCCTCAATAGTATTCATATGAAAAATTGCTGCGTCGTCTATTTCAGAATTGATGCTTTCATAGGAAGAATCGCTTCTAACGCTTGAATAGTCTCCATAATTACTATCTTTATCCAAATCCGAGTTCTCTAAAATGTTCTTTCTTGAATCTAAATCCTTGATACTAGTATTACTAGGTGAGTTACTATCATTCGTTTCATAACAAAAAAAATCATCCAAATTTTCTCTGATCTTTCTTTTAGAACTTTTGAATCGTTTAGTTTTTCTTCTTTCCAAATCTGGACAGTCCACGCTGAACAGTTCATATTTCTCCGACACTTCAGTATTATTTTTGTGTTTGTAAACGTTCGTGGATTCTATATCCGAATCGGAGTCATCTTCAGATTTCTCTGACTCCGATGTTAATGTAGATTCTATGAACAATGAGTGATCTATTTTATTTTCTGGAGCCTCGTTTGACATTTGATCCTTCCAATTCTTTCCTTCTGAACCTTCAAAGAAGTTTCTGACCATATTTTCATTGTTTGCATTGAAACTTTTTTTTGAATCGATCGAAATTGTCGTTTGAATTTTGTTACTTATATCCAAACCAATAACATCTTGGTCTTTTGTGCATCTTTCATTTAGCCTATCCATATTAATAATCTTTGATATATTTGTTGGATCGTTATAAGAAGGATAATGTTCTATGTCTTCCATTATGATACTTTTCAACTCCATCTCCGAATCTTCTATAGTTATACATTCTAATTCCATAACCGAACTCTCTATGGTTATGCTTTCAATTTCCATGTCAGACGAATGATGTGTCTTCTCCTCAGTGATGTTCTCGGTTTCCATATCCGAGACGTTAAGCCTTGAGATTGAACTTGAGTTCCTTTCTTTCAATATAAATGGTTTTTTTCCTGTAATGTTAGATTTAACTTGACTGCTAGGAAGAGAAGTACCTAACAATAGAGGGTTGATATTTTCTTTATTGTTCACATCTATGTTTAATTTGAGGAAATATGAATTTAAAAGATTTCCTAATTCATTCCGAACTCCGAATGCTTTGTTATGGTGTTTGATGTTGAATAGGTTAGCTGATGTTTGGATTAGATAGTCGAAATTATTGAAAACGTCCCCTCTCTCTATACTAATTGACCTAATGTTCCATAACATTCTAGGTCCGCACTCTACTTCAGTTTGACTCCTGCATGGGATCATGCTCCAGCCAGACCATTCGCAGGGAGAGAAAAATTCTTGAATTCTTTTTTGTATCCTTATATTTTCTTCGCATTTTTCATTGTTAAGTGAGTCTAAGATAAAACCTCTTGCAGATCTATTTTTGAGGTGAACAATGTTCGTCAGCCAGTGACCGGCTGTATGAATACCTACAAAAGAAGGGATGATATAAATACCATCTTCTTTTTCTAGAGCTCTCTTATTATGAAAAAGTCTGGCAAACTCATTCCAATTATTTTTGGTATTATTGCGAATGATGCCTGTAGTGAAAGTCCCTGCAATGTAAACTTTTTCGTTCGCCTCTTTCCTGAACTCCTTGATAAAAAAGCTGATTGGTTCATCTGTGAGCCATGTACCTTTTGTGGTTATTTCTTTATGAAACTTATACTGTAGAGTTGGATTTGTCATGTTTGTTGTTTGTTATTAAATCCTAAACGTCCACAAAAGAAAACCCGAAGAACTTAAACGCTTTGTTTATATCTTTTTCTTTGAAACCGTATTCCACTGATAAACGCGTAAAGAAAAAGTGTGTGCAGTTTGGGCTTCCAGGATCAACAGAGATATTAATAATTAGCTTGACCACTGATCTGCACTCCGCGATTTGGCTTGAGATCTCCAAAATACTCCTTCCTTTGTGAATTTTTTCGATGAATTCTTTTTTTGTGAACTTATGATTGATGGCTTTTTCCTTAACCAGGAATAAAAATATATTTTCACAGTGTTGTTTTGTGAAGTTAATCCAAAACCACCAAGCTCTTCCTGCTTCCTCAATGTACCCTTCACAGATGAGGGAATCCTGGTCTGAACTGTAAATTTTGTCAATTAAATCACAAATCTTTTCATACTTTTTCCTCAAGAAAACACTATTCTTGAAATTAACACACTCTTGAAAGATTGAATTGTTAAATCTTCTCCTAAGGTCCGACATTAATAGGAATTCTTGAAATGAAATTCCCCGCCAAAATGAACTAATGATCAGAATTATTGAACCAGATTGTCAGTATTTTGAATATGCCCTTCGGATGTATTTTCTTTTCAGTATTAATTAACCGCAATGACCAATGACTTTAAAGTTTTATTTAATAATCCACGAATGATCCACGAACGACCTGCTAATAATCTCGAATGATGTGACGCGAAACCAGAAATGTTGAAAAAAAAAGAAACTTCGAAATTTGAAAAGGAAAAAGTTCTGAAAATTTTTTCCGAAATATGGGCTTTAGAGCAACTCGAATTAACCTTTCCGAACTTGTGAATGAAAAAATGTTCTCGATTGTTGTTGTGATGATAAAACCAAGAAGCTTCTCAGATTCAGCCGAATCTTCTGTTTCCAATGATGTGTTTGATTTTTTCCTCAGATGGATACTTCTTGAGAAATTTGATGATTTACTTTCAAATTCGAATCATAAACCGCTGATCACTATCGAAATCAGAATAATTTTCAATCGAAGTTGTAGAACTAAGTCGATCTCGCCGCTCTAACTGAAATACCTCTTTAAATATCTCTATAAAAACTGAATTCAACGTAACAAAGAAAAGAACAGTCCGATAAAGAGAGCCTCTGCAATAGCTTGATGACTTTTCAGTCCCGAAAAACGCCGTCTCCTCCACGTTTCAAAAACTTTTAAATAATATCGTAC
>Ga0209092_10004510_pt1 | contig 11612 bp, 4 predicted proteins | sample FraStrMetagenome_FD_187446 | JGI IMG/M metagenome (GOLD analysis project Ga0209092, IMG submission 187446) | Marine eukaryotic phytoplankton communities from Arctic Ocean - Fram Strait ARC3M Metagenome (SPAdes) (version 2) | ecosystem: Environmental > Aquatic > Marine > Oceanic | place: Fram... | reverse complement strand
TGCGACGTATGCTGAATCTTCACACTCCGACCCACCAAGAGTAGCGGCCAAACTTACGTTTGAGTCAGCAACCGGTTTATAGGCTAAGCCCGTACCATCGAAGACCCGCTACTCCCTATCCGAAACTTTGATCCTCTGACGTCATCTTGCGAACATATGCCAAGTGAAGCAAACGATAAAAAGACAAATAAAAACATTAAAGTTGATTGCGGCCTCTTGTTTCATTCACTTTCCCTCCTTCCGTTGTCTGTATTGAGTGATCGGTCAGGTTAGTAATGGGGTTTGCATTATACTTTCTCCTCTTTTTAGGTGCTCGCTTCCTTCTTATTCCATGTCCCGCAACTGTCTTTCCGCCTCTTTGTCTGAAACGAATCGGTAAAGTTGTCATGCTGCATGTATGCGCACGCACCAATTGGATTGCTTCCGCTCGTATTTCCCCCGGTTCGTAGTTTTCTCTATCTGAAGGACTCTATAAAATATTTTGTATATTAGTCAAAATCATTCATGAAATCAGTTTTTCATCGTCAAACTTCACGTGGGAAGAAAAGGATGAGCAATGTTTCTGGAGGTTTTGATATGATTATAATGAGAAGAAATGTTTGATGAGTCGATATCCCTATTTAAAAACAGTTCCTTTTCGGCATAATAGTATTAAAATTGAAAGATTGGACAATTTACCAAAGAAACATCAAATCACATATTTCTAGTTGGATATCGTTTCATTGGCATGTTTAGTTTTATTGGTCAAAGCTAGACTATTTCAATGAATGAATCCAATAGAAATATAAGTTCTATCATAATTCAGCGATTTATTTCGGACGATCTATTTAAAATTATTTTTTTATTATACTTAATCTCCAGTCATCCCCCAATATGTAGTGTCCATAATCAACTCATACTTTATTCAAATAGTAATACAATTTGAAAAAGATTCATGAATAAATTCTTTATTTTACAGGTGTATATTTACAAACAAATGAACAATAGAAAATGAATGAGTGGTATTATGTTAGAGGACGACTATTTACGTTGATTAGATGTAGAGTAAATCTGAAAAACAACAACTGCGCAGCAGTGAAATATTTTTAGAGTCTACTGCTGCTGTATTAAAAGAATCGTTGCATTTTGGAACAGCAGGACCTGAAAAGAAAATAACTCCAAAGAAGGAACCCTCATTAACAAAATATCTCATTACAAACAAACATTTGTTTTTACTTATGAAAAGGTTGCATTTTTGCAAAATTTATGCTATTCTACGGTACCGTATGAAAGAAAAACTGTGTTGGGTGATTCTTCTTTGTTGATGACATATTTATTCCCGGCTAAGCAATTTTTCTGATCTGAAAAGATGCAATTAATAATCATATATAGAATAGATTGAATGCAGTGAAATAAAGTTCTCGAAGCAATGCGAGTAGTTTGCCATGGGCAAACGTCATATCTCACATTTTTTGTTAGCAGTTTTGATTTGAAATAAGAGGGTAGAAGGGATATTTTTAATTTGTCTGGACTGGATGATAAAGAGGAATCAGTATCCTCACTACCTGATGAATCAGAAAATATAGCCATCGTTATGCAATGTTAGAAATAGAATAAATGATGTCATCTCAAACTTCAGATTCAAATTTAAATTCAATCATGCTTAACAATTTCATTGTCCCTTTAAAATATACTTTCATCCTGAAAACACTCTAATAGCATCATACTTGCACCAATTATTTAGACGAAATTTTTGGAGTTGTAGTCAAGCAAAGTGCAATTATCTATACTGCAGGTAATAAATATACTTTAATTGTCATCATCTTTTCGGAGTGAAAAGAATGTGATGCATATCCCTCAGAGTTTCTACGCAAGTATTAACGACCTGAGCTTCATAGTCAATCATCACGCATATTCTTTTGTTAGGCCGTGCAAGGTTCTTGGCCACAGTGCAAATTTACCCCATCACGTTAAACTAAAACTTTACTACTACTACTACTACTACTTTAATTGTCATCATCATGAGATTCTCGTGTTTGTTTGTTTGGTCTCTATATTATTTAGTCAAGGTTCCTAATTCTAGAGAGGTACGTAGGGCGCAAAAGACGAAGGTTGAATAGCAAGCCGGCCTTCCTACTTAGATAGGTATAGAAGTTCAGGTAACATATATATAATTAGTGCATAACATTACGAATGATGTTGTTTTCTTCTACTTTTTAGAAACATTATTTTCTGTAGAAGCCTAAAAAACCTGTACGTAGCATATTAAACAGAAAAATTCTGTATGTTATCCTGAAAGTAAAGATGTGTCAAATCCTGTTTATCTGGACAAGGAGCATCGATATATGGAATTAAAATACGTTGCAAACATATTGCTCTCTCACTCTCAAGACAGCAAGTGCTCCAGTAATTTTTTATGAACTGGAGTATTCAGTATAAATAATAAATTTACTTAATATTCTTTCTTTCCACGGGGATACTTCGTATGAATAATTATATGAATACACAATTTCATTCTTTCTCTTTTCACAATAATTGTATTATGATTCTCATTATTTTATTTTGAAGACAAATCTAAATATCATTTTTTTTAAACATGGATTTCACAAAGGAAGAAAGAGAGGTGATACTAAGCATTTGGAGTGGAGAAAAAGCTTCCCATCCAAGTCCAAGTGCAGCCACTATTGAAGATAATATTGATGATTTTCAAGAACATATTCAATATCAAGCATGCAATGTTTATGATTATATGTGGAACCAACGCTACAGAGAGCTGTCTTTTTTTTGGATGAGCTATGGACATAGTTCTGTACCTCAAAGATATGATCCAAACCCAGCTCTTGGAAAATGGGTACATAAACAACGCCACCTACTTAAGAAAGCGTGTAATGGGGAAGCGACAGCTTTGTCTCCGCTCCGTATCAAGGCTTTGCGGAGAGTCAATTTTCAAGCAGATCCGCAAAAACGAGCTCAAAGTTCGTGGATGAAGCGATACCATGAACTAGTCAGCTTTAAAGAAATATGTGGACATTGCAATGTGCCCCAGAAGTATGCTGAGAACGAAGGCCTTGGAAGATGGGTTCATAAACAAAGACATGATCTATGGAAGGAAATGAAGAAAGTGACAGTCGCTTCGATGAGCAAGGAAAGACTTTTTCTACTCGTGAAAATAGGGTTTGTCTGGTCATCACGTCGGGAGCAAAACAATTCAATGCAAAAAAGAATAATGAGCTTTCTAAATTTGTAAAACATGCAAAAAGAATTAAATTTGATAAGCAATAATATTACATTGAAGTACTAAACATGGTTTTACTATTCTTTAGTTTATGTTCCCAGGAAAATCTTTAATTTAACTCATAACTTCATATTGAGATAGGTTATCTCGAGATATCGTTGATTTTAAGACTTTGTAATTTATGAAGTCAGACCATCGCATGAAACAGAATCTATTTTCATTATTCAATTCAAATATAGGGAGCAACTACGTGAAAAGGATTGAAAAACATGGGCCAAATATGATGTTTACAAGGTTCGTTGTTTACATGCATTTTAGGAAAATTTCGAAAGGAGACAAAAAAAGTGAATGTAATGGATACTGCAGAACTTTAGCTATAATTTTCAAATTCCAGAAGGAAATCAGAAGTATTCATTAGGCCTGTTCTTTTTCTTTGGTCTATTTTTTTGTTTCTTGTATGTTTATTAGAGAGAAATTCAAATGCTTACGTGAAAGTTCATAATCTTTGTCTCATACCTTACGTTTTTTCCATTTGGATCAATATTTAATCATTCGCTCACCAGTGCATACTTATCATGTTTAATAATCTATCAAATTATTCTAGAAGCTTCTCAATGTTCGGTTTTGCGAAAAAAATTAATAGATCTCAATCATATCAATATACTCCGCATCAAATTAAACGGACTGAAAAGAAAATCACGACACTCACTATCTCCAAACGTACGCTCCAGAATTCATGAAAATAGCTAATTATTGTCAAATAAAATATTTATATATAAAACATGTAGCTTAATAATTACATATACCTATACCTCTATAGGTATAATATATTCATATATAACCGTCGTCAAAACTTCACGATCGAATTAATTATACATGGAATTTATTTTACGATCGATTGCTTCAATACAATCTCTTTCTTTCTCTTTTCACAATAATTGTATTATGATTCTCATTATTTTATTTTGAAGACAAATCTAAATATCATTTTTTTTAAACATGGATTTCACAAAGGAAGAAAGAGAGGTGATACTAAGCATTTGGAGTGGAGAAAAAGCTTCCCATCCAAGTCCAAGTGCAGCCACTATTGAAGATAATATTGATGATTTTCAAGAACATATTCAATATCAAGCATGCAATGTTTATGATTATATGTGGAACCAACGCTACAGAGAGCTGTCTTTTTTTTGGATGAGCTATGGACATAGTTCTGTACCTCAAAGATATGATCCAAACCCAGCTCTTGGAAAATGGGTACATAAACAACGCCACCTACTTAAGAAAGCGTGTAATGGGGAAGCGACAGCTTTGTCTCCGCTCCGTATCAAGGCTTTGCGGAGAGTCAATTTTCAAGCAGATCCGCAAAAACGAGCTCAAAGTTCGTGGATGAAGCGATACCATGAACTAGTCAGCTTTAAAGAAATATGTGGACATTGCAATGTGCCCCAGAAGTATGCTGAGAACGAAGGCCTTGGAAGATGGGTTCATAAACAAAGACATGATCTATGGAAGGAAATGAAGAAAGTGACAGTCGCTTCGATGAGCAAGGAAAGACTTTTTCTACTCGTGAAAATAGGGTTTGTCTGGTCATCACGTCGGGAGCAAAACAATTCAATGCAAAAAAGAATAATGAGCTTTCTAAATTTGTAAAACATGCAAAAAGAATTAAATTTGATAAGCAATAATATTACATTGAAGTACTAAACATGGTTTTACTATTCTTTAGTTTATGTTCCCAGGAAAATCTTTAATTTAACTCATAACTTCATATTGAGATAGGTTATCTCGAGATATCGTTGATTTTAAGACTTTGTAATTTATGAAGTCAGACCATCGCATGAAACAGAATCTATTTTCATTATTCAATTCAAATATAGGGAGCAACTACGTGAAAAGGATTGAAAAACATGGGCCAAATATGATTTTTACAAGGTTCGTTGTTTACATGCATTTTAGGAAAATTTCGAAAGGAGAAAGAAATCAGAAGTATTCATTAGGCCTGTTCTTATGTTCGTTTTCTTGGTCTATTTTTTTTTGTTTCTTGTATGTTTATTAGAGAGAAATTGAAATGCGTAAGCGAAAGTTTATCCAAAGAAATACTCCACTAATTTCCACCAGCAGAAGAACATGCCTAAATCATCGAAATTAGAATATAATAATAGAAATGAACTCATAAGATTCTAAAAATATTGATTAGTGTGGCATAATCAACTTCTGAATTAAATAGTGTCTTGGTTTTACTTAAAGGCCATACATGTTTTTTGTTTTTTATGACGACGTCACTTTCTCTGATTTTTTGTTATTTATAAATGACACTTGAAGGTTTTCCATTTTTAACAGCAGACCAATGCTCATTTGCAAGTATGTAGGATATAATAATACTCACCCTGAAATTTGTAAAACGAGGCATTTTCAATGGCGTCATTGATCATCACACCTCTAAAAATTGCTCCAGAAAGTGAAGTAACCAAAAAATATGTGGAAATCCAGAATCGAATGCTTTTTTTATATTCCAGTAGTTATTTGAATTATAATTCACTTTCAGAATTATAACATAGCATCCTCTAAAAATATGATTCAGCTTATTTACTATCCTTTTTTCTGGGCTCTCGCAAACAAAGGGCAGAAAATTGCGTCAAACGTGTGAATGTATAATATATTCATATCACGCAATGAACTTGTGGCTAAGATGTAGGTGGCCGATAAGAACATAAATAAAATACGGAAATCTTTGATCGATGACATTTCCTATTGCTGGAAAGGATCCACTAATCAGAACTAAAACAGGAACTCAAAATAAAGTACAATACTGAAATATACACAAAGGATAAATTCAGTATAAAGTTTTTAATTCATGAATTGGTAGCTTTCACAAAGATTTAAAATGTATCACACGGTGAATGTCCTTTATATTCCGCCGAAAATGAAGCTTCACCACCTGTCAAACTCCGTAACGAATTAGCATATCCCAAAATTTCCTTGAGCGGAACATAAGCATGAATCAATGCTTTCTCCTGATGTTCCTCCCCCATCGTAACTTCACCCACTAATCCACGTCGGGTATTCAAATCTGACAATATTGATCCTACCATACCAGGAGGAGATATGATTTCTACACTCATGGTGGGCTCTAATACTTTGCAAGTTCGTTTGCCCTCTTCAGATGATAACAGAGACGATATAGCATGAGCGATAGATGCACGTAAGGCTCCTGGGTTGGAATAAAGATAGGACAACCCGCCCTCAGAATCTATGTCCAAGACATGACAAAGGACATTGGACATGGGATAGGGTCCAATAGCACCTCGACGAAGGGATCCTTGACAACCGGAAATAACGGATTTTACTAACTCATTTGTATAATATAATTCATAATCAGATTGAGATTCGTCTAATTCCAAATATGATCGTGCTTTAGATCCAAGCGTTATTAAGGGTTCAGAGATGGGTACAGTATGATGATTTTCATCTTCAATTTCTTCTTTTATAGGTTCTAACAAAATGTGTACGGAGGCTTCTAAACGCTTATCACCTATTGTGCGATCAAATTTCACGAACCCTTCTGTCTCCAATATTTTCGACACACTTTCATAATGTGCCACTGCAGGTGGTCCTGTCGTTACCTCCAATCCAAATTCACGTCGTAAACGATCCATGGTAACTTCCATATGCAATTCTCCCAATCCCGAAACTAAGGTAGAAGTCTCCGTCTCTTCAATATGAAGGGAGGGATCTTCGATTGATAACAAATGTAAGGCTTGGGATAATTTCGTATCTTCTGAAGTGGAGGAAGTTTCGACTTGGACTGTTAATACAGGGTTGGGTGCTGTCACTCCAGCAAGGCAGACATCACCTAATTTGGTCACATTTTCAAATTCTGGAGAAATTTTCTTAGATTTGGCCTCTTTAGTAGGTAGGACTAATGTATCCCCTGTCATCACATGCTTCAATCCTACTAGTGCACAAACTTGTCCACTCCAACATGTTCCATCGTCTAAATGCCCAAATCTTCCTCCATTTAATTCTAACATGCCCAAAATTCGTTCTGTCTTTTTCTGACTTGAGATTTGAATCATAGATTTGGAATGGAGGGATCCACTGTACACACGGACAAAGACGACACGACCATCACCAGACCCTTTATTTTTCATATGAACGACTTTGAATGCTAATGCTAACAAATGGGGATGGAGTGGATGACCATATGGAATTGCATCCTTGTTATTTCCATTATCATTATTCTTGCCTTTTTTGGATTTTCTTTTTGTGGAATTAGACTTCGGGTTGGGGATTAAAATAGGAGGTGGTCGATCTAATGGACTTGGTAAATAATCCGCAACGGCATCTAATATCGGTTCCACACCTTTTCCTCTTAATGCTGCTCCAGCTAGCACAGGGACAATATCTCCATTTAATGTGACACGACGTATTGCTGCTTGTAATTCTTGGTGGGTGGGATCCACTTCCTCCAAATAATATTCTTCCATTTGGTCATCATGATCAGCTAATTGAGAAATAAGATCCAACCGAGCTTTTTGGACAATTTGAGCAACGGGGCAGTTGGAAGCTGGATTTAATGTTATAATTTGAGGGAGACAGTCTTCCACATTTGAAACTTGTTGTGAGGTTAAATCCGGATAAATAATTGCACGGAAATGAATCAAATCTAACATTCCAACGAACTTGGCTCGTCCAGCGTAGGGATTAGAAGATTGGATCATGACTGTGACTAAATTTGGTGGTAAGTTCGAATTGTTGCTTGTCGTGGTATCATCATCTATCATTCTCGATTCTAATTCGAAAAGTGGCAATTGAATTGCCACTGGATTTGCTCTGGGGAGTTTTTGTTGAATCGATTCTAATGCTGCACCATAATGACATCCATCCTTATCCATTTTATTAATAACGGCAATACAGGGCATATCCTGCTTTGATTTGTGCGATCTTTCACTCATCGATTTACTCATGGCATTCCAGACAGTTTCTGTCTGCGCCTGTACTCCTGCTACACTGTCCAATACTAATATAGCTCCATCTAACACGGCTACACTTCGGTTTACTTCTACACTGAAATCAACATGCCCTGGTGTATCAATCAAATGAATCTCCACCTGCTTCTCATCGTTACTAGAATCAGAATTGTGTACATCCCAATGAAACGAAATCGCTGCTGATTGAATTGTAATTCCCCGTTCTCGTTCCATGGGTAAAAAATCTGTCACGGTATTTCCATCATCAACACTCCCCACACGATGGATCCTGCCAGCTAACGCCAGCATTCGTTCCGTTACGGTGGTTTTACCAGCATCAACGTGGGCGAATATACCTACATTTCGTATATTTTCCAACCTCTTGATTTCATTCGAATTTTGATTGGAATAAGTTCGGGTTTGGCTATTATAGAATGATCGAAATATATTGGGTTTCGAATTGGAGGGATCGAGTTGTTGAATTTGGAGATGAAGACGGATATTGGTTGGTTTTTTCCATGTTTGTTGGTTGGTTTGGGAATAGACAAAACGACGTAGCATTGTTTGATTTCAACAATGCAACAATGTAGTGAAGGAATTTGTTCTTGCGATTATACCAATTCAAGTATCATTGGAGGATCAGAATAGAATTGATTATTGAATATGTATGATGTATGGATGCAAAAGCATGTTGGTATGAAGGAGCCAGAGGTTACGGTACTGTAGTCAACAATTGATTGTGTTAAGCAAAAAGAAGCAGAGAAAATGATCACTTCCATCAAAATTATGCTTATCGTAGGTACTATTGTTTCGTACGTTAGATCACAGTATGAATAAGGTCCTATATGCACAAAAACTGCCTATACAAAAATTGTCCGAATAACATGCTATTTATTTCGTATTTTACTGCTTTGTAAATCTCACATGATTCACAACAAAAACATGGATATTTGTTCTAGAGCTCATGTCATAATATAAGGTTTCTTCAAAAGTGAAACAGTGTTTTATTGAAATCTCCAAAGACATTTGAATTTGGTAGAGCAAAAAGAAAAGATATGTGAATCATCACGTTTGCAATACAACGTTAATGCTATAAGAAAAAGCTCACATATATCTTTACCTATTTCACCAAATAGATTATTACTTTAAGTTAAAATTCTCATGAAATTAATTTCCAAACCCTCTAAAGCATGAACTGATTCCTTAGGCTTGTTAATAGCGATATGCAAATACTTAATGTACATGTTATACTTGTCTCGTCCAAGTGCTTGTCAAAATATGATCATGAGAAAATGGTAGGAAAGTGTTAGATCCTTCTAAATATTAAATGGATACGACTCAAATAAGATAAAGAGTTTTGCATTTTTTATTTCTGACTAATTTTTGTCATTATGGCAAAAAGTCAGCTTAGACTCATATATTATTAAAGTTCTTGAGTCAGCTCCATTTTAGCTATTCCTTACATCATGGAATCACCTGAGTATGGAAACCTACCCACCCATCCAGCAATATTAGACCGTTTATCAAATCCTTCCTTGAAAGCTTTCAACAATGGAATGTCCGCATTCGTCCAAGCGTATCCATAAAAGTCATTATCAAATTGTGCTTTTGTCGCTTCACAGGCCCAATACAAAGCAATATCCGCATATGTCACACAGTTCCCAACTACAAACCCACCTTCGCTTTGGGAGCAAGTCCGTTGCTCCAGCATTTTCTCAAAACAATGCAACCAAATCATCATTCTTCTCTGACTCCATTCTTTTGATACACGGTCGCCTTCTTCCTTTTGCTCTGAATAACTCGCCTCTGTATCCAATGGATGAAAACTTCCTCTTCCTTCAGTGATATAATCACATACATCCAGTGTTATTTTATCACATCTTGCAATATCTCCAGGATCTTGGCTGGAAGGGGAATATCCTAATACTGTCCCAACATAGCGTAAAATAGCAGGTAGTTGATTTATGAATACAGGTTCTTTTCCCATAGAGGCACGATTGTGCCAAATTATGGGAGGGGCCATAACGGGATAAGGTGCAAATTGCTTTTGAGCCTGTGTTTTATCAAAAATTTTCTTGTTAGGTCCTGCTCCTCGAAATACGTCACAATAGCCGGTAGGTCCATATAAATTTTCTCCAGTTTCCAAAAAATCAACTCCAGCATCAACAAATAGTAAGCGGATTGGTTGCGCTCGGCCCGGGAATGGAGGTTCAAAGTGGTGATAAAGAAGAGTCCATTCAGGATTAGAAGTTGGCGACTTTGTGCTGAAGGAGGAGGGAGGGGATGCATATAGGTGTTTGGGTGTAGAAACTTTCTGACTGTCACCACTAGTTGGTATCCCTAGTGTAGAGATAGGTGAAAGAAGCGATGTGGAGAGAAAAAGAGTCATCCTCATTCTTGCACAGTGATGAGATATCTTATGAAGCATTTTTATGAAATTATGCTATAAAGATCGTTTCGGCTTGTGCCCAACGTTTTTTCATCTCGATACGAAAATATTTGTCTTCTATGTACCCTACTTATTTTTCTTCCTCGGCTTCAAGGTTGTGACAACTCGTAAATTGTATACATCATATATGGGCTTATGATGTCGGAAAGACATTTTTTTCAGATTTGAGATTTTTTTAACGTTGACAACATTTAAGAAAATCTCGATTAAATTAATGAATACAAATATGTACTAATTGCAATAAGTCAACCTGTCAATCTGTGTTGAATAAATCTAGCTTACTATATTTATGAGCTTAAACTAAGATTGAATTGGATGAGTTTGACCGTTTGGTTCTTCATCGTTAACGGTTAAATCAGGCTAAATGTCCAATGCACATTACGTGACGTCATTCTTGGTGGGTTAGTGATCTGGGAGATCAACACTCTCATATCAAAATCAAACTTCTTGATGAGAAGCAAGGATTTGCAAACGAGTGGGACCCATATGCATGATTTATTCTGCAGAGTCCCTATCTGCGAATATGTTATCTTCAACATAAACGTACTTTCGAATTTGAATGTAAGCAAATAGAGAACAATATAGGCTAAATTCGTCCTCACATTTTCATTTGAAATTAATTCATATAAAACCAAAAGCACAGCGCAGTAGTATCAATCCACGTACCCCGTTCCAATATACAGTACGCTCGCTACGTTATAACCTGTAAGCAGCTTCGTAAATAACCTTAGAAAACCTTCTCGTATCTATCAATTAAGCGGGTTAACGGCAAAGTGTTTTGAACAGTTATTACTGCTGCGAGAAATTTACTTAAGAGCGACGTGAAGAGGAAGACCAAAATATATTGATCAGCCTATCATCATTTATTACTTAGATGTTGATTGGCTATGAGAGTCATTTTTGTTTTTAAGCTTCTTCACTTTTTGAAAATCATTTAATGATCCAATCTACGGATCGATTTTCATGATTACGAATCTGC
>Ga0209092_10004509_pt1 | contig 11613 bp, 8 predicted proteins | sample FraStrMetagenome_FD_187446 | JGI IMG/M metagenome (GOLD analysis project Ga0209092, IMG submission 187446) | Marine eukaryotic phytoplankton communities from Arctic Ocean - Fram Strait ARC3M Metagenome (SPAdes) (version 2) | ecosystem: Environmental > Aquatic > Marine > Oceanic | place: Fram... | reverse complement strand
AATTATTGGAGATGAACATTATAATACTGCAGAAGCTGTTAAACAAATTTTGCAACGGTACAATGAGTTACAAGATATTATCGCAATCCTTGGTATGGAAGAGTTGTCAGACGAAGATAAGTTGGCCGTAACAAGAGCTCGTCGTGTACAACGTTTCTTATCTCAACCATTCCACGTTGCTGAGCAATTTACTGGATTAGAAGGAGTATTGGTTCCTATCGATGAAACAATTCGAGGTTTCAATATGATTTTAAATGGAGAAATGGATGAATATCCAGAAGCAGCATTTAACTTGAAAGGTTCGATTGATGATGTAATCGAAGCTGGTAAGAAAATGATTGCGGAAGCAACTGCTTAATTAGAAAAATTAATAATGAAGAGTGAATAAGTTATTTAATCTTCGTTTCTAAAAATAAATAAGAATGAATATTGTAGTTCTTACACCAGATAAAGAAGTATTTCAAGGCGAGATCAAATCTGTGAAAGTACCAGGTGTTGGTGGTCAATTTCAAATACTTCGAGGTCACGCCCCCCTAGTTTCAGCACTTGATGAAGGAGAAGTGAGTATCGAAAAGACTGATGGTCAAAAAATGACTTTCGGGATAAATCAAGGATTTGTTGAAGTGTTGAGAAATGAAATTTCATTGTTAGTAACAGGCGTGGCTGAATAAAAACTAAGTCATCTTGTAAGCAAAAGGGATGAGCAGCAATGCTTATCCCTTTTCTTTTGGGAATTCAACAAAGGTATGCTTCTCCCCTTCTAACTATTTTTGAAATTACATTCCTATCTCCTCCAGTAAACCCACCCCAAATTGAGCTAAGTATACAATTCCAATAATTGTAACGAATGTTACTAAATGTGGCTTAACTGAATCCTTATAATATTCCTCATCTAATTTTTTAAAAGACGTTCTATTCACAGTAATCACTTTTAAAATCAAAACACCTAACTTTCGAAAAAGGCTAAAAAAGACCTTGAAAAAATTTCCAATAACACCCTCTATTATTACTTGAATAAACACCTCAATAATAAATTTAAAAAATATCATAGTTAATCATTTTATTTATCCTTCCTTGATTCTCCTCATCAATTCCACTTTCTTATTATTGGAAACCATTATTTCTTTTCCATTTTCCAAAACGACTGTGCCTCCTTTCCCTTTAACATATCGTTTCACATATTCCAAATTAATGATGTGCGACCGATGTACCCGACAAAAACCGAAGTTATTCAAAGCCTTTTCATAAAATTTTAAATTTCGACAGATCAAAGCTTTTTTTCCATTGGTAAAATAAAAGCAAGTGAAATTATCTTGCGCTTCGCAAAACAACACATCCGACATTCGGACGACTTCAAATCCCTCCATTAATGGCAAAACTAATTTTCGATTTTGCGCATTGAGCGCTGCCATATTCTCTAATAGAATCTTTGCGTGACTAAGTTGATCTTTTTGAGAGAGGCGTTCAGCAACACCTTCTACTGCTTTTCCAAGTTCTTCAATATCAACTGGTTTTAATAGATAATATGCTGCACTGAGATTAAATGCTTGCACCGCATATTGACTAAAGGCAGTTATAAAAATTATCTCAAAATCGACTTCACCAAATTGTTCAAGCAAATCGAAAGCATTACCATGAGGCATTTCGATATCAAGAAAAACGAGTTTTGGTTGATGTTTTAAAATGGCAGCTTTAGCTTCTTGGATATTGGCACATTCAGCCACAGATGACACTTGGGGGCAATATTTTCCTAAATAGTTGAGTAAAGTTTCTCGACTGTCTTGTTCGTCATCAACAATGATTGAAATTATTTTATTCACTTTGGAATTTTTATTTGCACTAATGTTCCTGAATTTTCTTTTGTCTCATCAGAATCACTCACCTCGATTTCATAATTTTTCTCATAAATCTCATTGATCAGAGCTATACGTTTAGACACATTTTGAAGACCAGTACTTTTATACTTTTTCTGATTAGTTGTCTTGAGTTTTGCTGATTTTTTCCGTCCAATACCGTCATCTCGGATTTCCACCAACAATACATTCCCAATATCACTTATGGAAACTTTCAGGTGTCCTTTTCCTTCTTTATATCGTAAACCATGCCACACCGCATTTTCAATAAATGGTTGAATCAACATTGGTGGAACTTCTAAGTCATAGGTATTTGCTTCTGTATTTTTCTCAAATTGATATTCGAACTTATCTCGAAAGCGGAAGTGTTCTAACTTCAAATATAATTCATTCAATTCCACTTCTTCCTCAAGGGAAATAAAATCTCTCTGCGAATAATCCAACACCTTTCGCATCAGTCGAGAAAATTCTGAAAGGAATTTATTTGCGGCCTTCTCATCATTCTTGGCAATAAAATTATTGACAGAGTTCAATGCATTAAAAATAAAATGTGGATTCATCTGAGTCCGTAAAGATTTGACAAGTAACATCTGATTTGTTTTTCGTTTTTCTTTTACATTTTTATTTAAAAAATAAAAAAAGACCAATGAAACCAAAAGTAATAAACCTAGAAAACCAGAAATAATTTTTTGGGTCTTTAACTGAGAGCCTAATAATTCACTTTCTTTTTCTTCAATATCAAAATCCTTTCGGACTAAATCGATTTGTTGTTGGCCCTTGACGATGTCGATTTGAGTTTTTAATTCATTTTGTAAATCGGTTAAGGCTTCCTCTTTTGCGGAAGTATATTTTTCCAAATCCAAAAGTGCTTCATCGAGTTTTCCTTTTTTACGATTGAGTTCAGCTGATTTCCTATATACATCTGCAATGGAAGCAGCAGCAGTGTTTTTATCGATTATATCTTTGGAAATTCTGATAAACTTCTCCGCTTCGATTAAGTTTTTTTCCTCTTCATAAAGTGAAATAAGTTGAAGATTTTCTCGAATTTGTAAATCACTTGGAACTACTATTTTCTCTTTCAACTCATCTTCTACATAATTATTTCTTGAATTATTCTCTACTTTTTTTTCTTTTACAGAAGAAAAATTATAATTCAACTTTGATGATACTTCAATCTTTTGTTGGTTACTTATATTTAAATTTGATTGAATTTCGTCTTTTGCCATTTCAACCGATTCTACATCTTTAGTTTCTAATTTCTGGTTTTTAGGTAGAGAATTAACTGACTGTTCTAAATTTTCATAGGCATTGGAATAATCATTATTTTGGGTGTAGCCTTGGGAACGTTTTGCTAAAACTCGAGACTGAGCCAAACTATCTAACTCATATTTTGATTCAATAGAATCTAGCTTCTTAAAACTTTGCGCCACATTTCCACGAAGCAATTCCACATCAGCGAGACCTTCTTCACAAAGTTGTTTGAGCGATTCATCCTTAGACATTTTTGTACAGCGTGAGAAATTATCTTCTGCTTTCTGAGCATCTTTCTCCTTTAAATATAATTGCCCAATTCGATAATACAATTTACTTTCAGCTCCGATATTTCTTTTTGATTTTGTCCAAACCCCAATTGCTTGCTGATATCTCTGCAGTGCTAATTTATTCTGATTAATGTCTTCATAAATTTCTCCTAACAAAGTGTAAGCATTAGCTTCAGTTGAATACCCTACACGCCTTTTTTTCTTTTTCTTCTTATTAAAACTCCTTAACACTTGCTCGACTAACTCAATTGCCTCTGCAGGCTTATCCTTTTGAATAGCTCTTGCTTCTTCCAAAATCGCTGTACCAGATTGTATTCGTTTGGACTTAGAATACTTTTCCATTTGCCCAAAAAGACTTGCAGAAAACCCAATCAAAAACACCAATAAAATGTGAATTTTTAATTTCATATGCCTAAATATACAACTCTTTTTTTTTATAGTTTTTTGAAAGAAACGCAAAAATAATACGTTTACCAAGTCAAACGACCTACTCACCAAGTGAAGTGTTTAACCTACCAATTATAGATTTTATTTACTATTTTTTTGATAGAAATTTGAAGTATTCAAAAATGGTTTTATAAACTACAAATAAAAAATTATGAAAAATCGAAACCTCTTTGCTATCCTTGCCATAGTATTTTTAGCTTTTAGTTACAATTATTTGGTTACAGAAAAATGGGAATCACAGATCGCTAATTTTATAGATACTGCTCATTTCTCTGCAGCGGCGATGACTCCAGTTTACAAAAAAAATACTATTCAAGTTGCGCTACTTTTAGATACAAGTGGATCCATGAGTGGTTTAATCGAACAAGCTAAATCTCAGCTTTGGCAAATCCTAAATACACTCGCTAATACCGAAAAAGAAAATGAAGAAACGAAATTAGAAATTGCACTTTATCAATATGGAAGTCCAACTTATGGAAAGCGTTCTAACCAGATTCGACAGTTGAGTGGATTCACAACTGATATGGATTTAATTTCAAAAAAATTATTCGCATTAAAAACTTCTGGAGGAGAGGAATATTGTGGTGAAGTGATTACAACTTCTATCAGTGAATTAAATTGGGGAAAAGATGATAGTAATTTTAAGATGATTTATATCGCTGGAAATGAACCATTTACTCAAGGGCCAATTAATTACACACAAGCTTGCCAATTAGCTAAGAAGCAAGACATAACTATCAACACAATATTTTGTGGTTCTTACCAAGAAGGTATTCAAACAATGTGGAAACAAGGAGCTCAATTAGCTGATGGAGAATACATGAATATTAATCATAATCAAACAACTGTTTACATCGAAACTCCTTATGATAAAAGAATTAATGAATTGAATCAAAAACTAAATGAAACTTATATTCCTTATGGAACAGAAGGCAAAATAAAAAAAGAAAACCAAACGAAACAAGATTTCAATGCCAATTCTTATAGTTCTGCAAATGCTGCATCTAGAGCTTCTTTTAAAAGCTCCAAAAAATATAAAGCTGATAGCTGGGACTTAGTAGATGCTTATGAAAAAGACAAAGAGATCATTAAAAATATTCAAGTTGAATCATTAAGTGATTCTTTGCAAACATTATCTAAAAAGGAATTAGAAGTAAAAATCAAATTAATTAGAGGGCAACGATCGAGTATTCAAAATGAAATTCAAGAATTAAACTCGAAACGATTGATCCACATAGAAAAGAACTCAAAAGAAAGTGTGGAAGAAAATAACTTAAAAAAATCAATTGAAAATTCTGTAAGAAAGCAAGCAAAGAAAAATGGATATAAAGTCAAAAATTAATTTAAAATTTTCTGGTTTGATTAGATACAACGTTTACAGATTAAAAGAAGTTACCCATGTGAATGAATTATAATTTAACTTCTTTCAAAGTTAAATTATAATTCTTCCACCATTGGCAATATAGTGTTGCTTATTCGAAATTTGCAGTACTAATTTTAACATTTTAAATATACTTAGGGTACTACAGGAATAATTTAACTTTACAAAAAAAGCCACATTTTAGTCAAAAAAACTACACTATAACTTTCGAAGAAAAAGCTCAAAAGGTTTTCAAAGAATACAAAACACTAAAAATAGCATTTTATATGCTTTGAATTCCTATCCTTTTTTTTAATTGGCAAATTGATAAAGTACTTGTTACTTATTAATTAGAATCATCTGAAATAGAAACCGAGACTATTCTTTTACTTTTCCCATCAGTAGAAATCTCGATCTTAAAATCGCTTCCTAAGCTCTTCCCAGTTTCTTTTTCATAAAGGCTTTTATATTTTTCTAAACCAGCTCTCGATTGTTTATCACCATTGATTTTTAACCGATTTTCTTTCATTGAAAATTTAAACCCACCATCGCTATCGACATGTCCATCTTCTTTTAATTGAGCCTCGAAAGCATGAGCCCATTCAGATCTTTCTCCATCAATATAAATTGAACCAGAAGGAATATTATCTGGATAAACTGCCTCAAACAATCCATTAATATTACCTCCACCAGTAATGGAAATAGTAGAACCTTTATTTATTACAACAGAAGATGATTCAGTATTTACAGTTTCTCCATCTACCATAATTGTTTTTCCTCTAATAACAACAGGAGATGTTTCATCTTCAGGTTGCAAAATATAAACAGAGTTTCCATTTTTATCTTTTGATTGAGTAACAATATAGGTTCCATCTACTGTTGCTGTATTCATATTTGATAAACCAGCTGCAGTATGAGTTTTTGGAGGAAGAGGAACTTTATCCACTAATTCATCAATATATTTTTCATATTCAGAAAAATCTTCTTCATCAATTTCTTCTCCGTTGATTTTCAGTTTCACAATTTCATCATCTTTGTATTTAACTTCGACAGATTCTCCATTTTTTACATAAGAAAATTTACCATTCCCTTTTTTGCGATATCTATCCTTGTAGGGCGATGGCAGTGGCGGTGGCGGTGGTATAGGGAATGTATCCATTCCATATACGGTTCCAAAATCAAGTGAGGAAGCTTCAAACTTTGTTGAATTTTCATTCGCTTGATTAGCGCCAAATTTAGTTGGACTAAATGAGAATAAAAAAAGAGCTACCAATAAAAAACAAGTTGCTGTGAATTTTTCCATAATGTTAAATTTGTTTTGTGGTTGATTTAAAATACGTTTAACACGATTGAGCAATTGATTTTTACTGTCAGATGAAAATAACATTGCTAAATTTGGAGTAGGTTGGATTTCATCCAAAATAACCAAAGCTTTGACATAAGTAATTGAGCTACCGCAAATTTTTACGGCAATATCATCGCAGCAGTTTTCACGTTCCGTTCGGATATTAGCAGAGATCCACCAAACTGCAGGATGATAGTAAAAAATGATTTCAATAAATGATTGTATTATGTTGAGCAAATAATCATTTCGATAAATGTGGGCGAGTTCGTGAGCCAAAACTGCTTCTACTTCTTGCTGTGTCAATTGGTTCACCGTACCAAGCGGAAATAAAATAATTGGTTTCAAATATCCAATAACCATTGGCGTTTTAGCCAAACCTGATTCGACAAATCGAACCGTTTTTTTCATTGGAAATTTAGCGTGTATTTTTTGAAAAGTAGTTTGCCATTTTGAAGAAAGTGGTTGATGTTGTTGAATTTTTAATTCTTGGATAAAAATCAAACCTCCGAGCAATCGCAATAAAAAGAAAACCATTCCCATCAACCAAAGTGTTACGATCAATGGTAAATGTTCATTAAAGTATTCTATTGACTTTCGGAAAAAGGATTGAACGATAGTCGCATTTTCCAAAACAAATCCACCTTCAGCCATTATTGTAATCGTCGTTCCCAAAGCTGCCCCCTTCACCGCCGAATCATACAAATAAATAAAAGTCGAAAGCGATATTACAAATATCAAAAACAAGGAAAAGAATGCAAATTCATGTCGCACTTTCGATGATTTTTTTTGCAAACCTATCATTGCTATTCCCATCAAAATTGCAACTGCAAATCCTTGCCAAAGTGAGTGAATCATAGTCCATCCAACCGCTTGAATTAATTCTTCGGAAAAAATATTCTGTATCATGCTTTTAAATTTTGAGGTAACTAGGAGGAAGCTAAATTCTATTTTATTTTTTATTCTCAATTTTAGAAATCAACGCTTTAATTTTATCTAACTCATCTTTGGAAGTTTTGTGATTCCCTAAGGCTTGCATCACCATTTTCATCGCAGAACCACGAAATGTTTTATCTACAAATTTTTCTAAAAGTACTTTTTGCATTTCTCCTTCCTTTACTTTTGCAGAATAAATATGAGTTCGACTTTCCTCATTTCGATTCGCCAATCCTTTTTCATGCATCAACTGCATTAATTTTAAAGTTGTAGTATAACCTATTTCTTTCAAATCAGCATTCCGATTTTTATTCAATAACTCATTAACATTTCGAACAGTCGACTCGCCATGTTGCCAAAGGACCTGTAAAATTTCTAATTCCGCCTCAGTAGGTTTGATATTTATTTTTGACATATTAAAATATTTTATTAGTTCTGTATTTTTTATAAAGACTTTAAAGTTGATGAAAAGTTCTTTTTTAAAAAACAATCCTTAAAATTACTATTCTAAAATTTCAAAATGACTTCCGAAGTCGTCACTTCGGAAGTTTTCCTGACAGTAGTAAAAATACGCCTGCTCAATAGCGCACGTTTACTTACTCAATAAAATTACGAATAACTTCGTAGAAGCAAATATCTACGAAGTTATTCGTAATTACAAATTTATCTACGAAAAAAATCGTAGACAAATTAAACTTTAACATTTGACTCTATGAAATAAAGAAAAATAGATACTTCCGCTCTAGGCAAAAATACCTATTTTAGTGGCATTTGGTAGTCTACTATAACCGACCATCACATGTTAATGAAAACGGGTAACCTTCTTTCGAAGATTACCCGTTTTTATTTTTTTTGAAGTAAACTTTTATAATTGCTTCCTTAATCTTGCAACAGGAATATTTAATTGCTCTCGATATTTAGCTACTGTTCTTCGAGCAATATTGTATCCTTTTTCTTGAAGTAAATTTTTTAATTTCTCATCAGAATAAGGTTTACGCTTATGTTCATCTTCGATGATGTCGGTCAAAATCTTTTTCACCTCCAGAGTCGAAACTTCTTCACCTGTGCTTGTTTGAAGAGACTCCGAAAAGAAATCTTTCAATCGTTTTGTCCCGAATTCAGTTTGCACGAACTTACTATTGGCAACTCGAGAAACCGTAGAAATATCTAGCCCCGTAATATCTGCTATATCTTTCAAAATCATTGGTCGCAGTTTTTTCTGATCTCCTGTCAAAAAGAAATCATATTGATATTGCATAATCGAATACATCGTTTTATACATCGTTTGTTGACGTTGACGAATGGCATCAATAAACCATTTAGCTGAATCAATCTTTTGTTTAATAAACATCACAGCCTCTTTTTGTTTTTTGTCTGCTCGTTTTTTTCCAACTCGATTATCTTTATAGGAGCTAAGCATATCTTTATAATGCTCATTTATTCGAAGATCGGGGGCATTTCTTGAATTTAAAGTCAAATCCAATTCTCCTTCTCTGTTGACAATAATAAAATCAGGTACTACATAATGTACCCCTCTTGTACTATTGGTTCGGTAACCACTAGCAGGTTTTGGATTTAGTCTCAAAATTTCATCCACCGCAAACTTCAACTGTTTTTCAGAAATTGTCAAAAACCGTTGTAATTTTTGATAATGTTTTTTTGAAAATTCATTAAAATAATCTTCAATAATCCGAGTGGCCAATCGTAAAGGAGCTTTCTCCTCATGAGTCATATTAGTCTCCGCTTTTTCTCGATGTTGTAATTGCAGCAATAAACATTCTTGTAAATCCCTAGATCCAATCCCTGGTGGATCAAATTTTTGAATTTTTTTCAGAATACAAATAATCTCTTCTTCAGTTGTATTGACGTTTTGCGAAAAAATCAAATCATCAATAATCGCTTCTGGTTCTCTTCGCAAATATCCATCATCATCAATACTTCCAATAATTTGTTTAGCGATTAAAAATTCTCGATCATCTTTCCATTCCAACATTCCTAATTGTTGTTCTAAGTACTCGTGGAAAGTATCTTCTACAGGAATCGGAATAGTTTTATCCTCTTCATCTGCTGAAAAATTATTTGCCTTCAACTTGTAACTAGAAGGATCGTCTTCAAAATATTCCGTTAAATAATCATCCAATTCAAACTCCTCATCTCTCTCAATTTCTTCATCACCTTCTTTAACTTCCTTCTCATCTTCGTCATTCTTTTTGGCCATTTCCAATTGCTCATCTCTATCCTCACCTTCTTCAAGAACAGGATTCGCTTCTAATTCTTCTTTAATTCTTTGCTCCAAAGTTGCCGTCGGAATCTGCAACAACTTCATTAACTGAATTTGTTGAGGAGATAGCTTTTGGAGTAACCGTTGACTTAAATTTTGTCTTAACATAGGGATTACAATGTTTTCTCTAGTGAGTAAATATAGTGTTCGATAAATATGTTATTTAAATGGTTAATATTCTTAATTACGGGTTTTCTTCGTTCACATTAGACCAATTTCAATTTACAAAAGTGACAGAGAAGGAAACTTTGGTTTTGTATAAATGTTTGAATTTGAATTAAATATAACGGAAATCTATTTAATATGTTCGATTCTGGCACGGCTTTTACCAAAAATCTTGCCAATATTTAATATAATCTTTTAAATTATTAAAAAAATAAATATTTATCAGTGTATAATTGAGCTTTCCTAAAATTTATTTCCCCATTCTACTTTGCTCTTTTTTCAAATAGTTTTACCAAATTTGCAGCAATCCTGATAGCTAACTTTATTTTTGTGACAATAATTCTATCTCAAATAATAATAAAAAATGTCTGTAAACAATAATATCTCTGCACTCCGCCAGCAAATGGCTAAAAATAAATTCGATGCCTACATTATTCCTGGAAGCGATCCTCACCAAAGTGAGTATGCTGCCGATCATTGGAAAGCTCGAAAATGGATTTCTGGATTTACAGGTTCGGCTGGAAATGTGGTCGTCACAAACGATCACGCAGGACTGTGGTCAGACTCTCGATATTTTATTCAAGCGGCAAAAGAATTGAAGGGAACGAAGATGAAATTACATAAACTCAAAGTGGCGCACACTTCTGAATTCATTGCTTGGATTTTGGAAAATGTCAAAAGTGGTGGCAAAATTGGTTGCGACGGAATGCTTTTTTCCGTAGGTCAAATCCAACGCATGGAAAAAATATTTAAGGAAAATAATATCAAACTTGATTACTCCAAAGATTTATTGACTGAAGCTTGGGGAAATCGCCCTACTCTTCCAACCAATGAAATATTTGAACACAAAGTAAAATACGCTGGAAAAAGTCGTTCGAAAAAACTCGAAACGATTCGAGCAGAAATGAAATCTCAAAATGCAGATTATCATTTCGTTTCGACGTTGGATGACATTGCTTGGATTTTTAATATTCGTTCGTCGGATGTGGAATGTAATCCTGTGAGTATTGCTTATGCTGTTATTGGTTTGAGATACGCCTACCTTTTTATTGATAAAAAGAAAGTGCCGATGAGATTGCGAAAACAATTTCAGCGTGATGGCATTATGCTAAAAACGTACGATGGCATTTTTGATTTTCTAAAAAACCTGAATAAGTCCAAAACTATTTTAGTTGATCCTTCGACTACGAATATGAAATTGTACAATGCTATTCCTAAAAAACAAGTCGTTCATGGCAAGACCATTTCTACACATCTAAAAGCATTAAAAAATAAAACTGAAGTTAAGCATATCAAAAATGCGATGATTAAAGATGGTGTTGCGTTGACTCGTTTATTTATGTGGTTGGAAGAAACGTTGGAAAAAGGAACAGTCACGGAGGTGGAAGTGGCTAAAAAACTAAGTGGTTTCCGAGCGGAGCAAGGAGAATATCATGGCGAAAGTTTTGATGCAATTGTTGGGTATAAAGGTAATGGTGCGATTGTTCATTATCGACCTGAGGAAGGTAGTTGCGCGACAATCAAAAAGGAAGGAATTCTATTACTAGATTCTGGTGGACAATATGAAGATGGAACGACGGATATCACTCGAACGGTTGCTTTGGGAAAACCGACTCAGGAACAAAAACGAAATTTCACTTCTGTTTTAAAAGGTCATATTGGTTTGGCAGAATTGAAATTCCCCAAAG
>Ga0209092_10004506_pt1 | contig 11620 bp, 10 predicted proteins | sample FraStrMetagenome_FD_187446 | JGI IMG/M metagenome (GOLD analysis project Ga0209092, IMG submission 187446) | Marine eukaryotic phytoplankton communities from Arctic Ocean - Fram Strait ARC3M Metagenome (SPAdes) (version 2) | ecosystem: Environmental > Aquatic > Marine > Oceanic | place: Fram... | reverse complement strand
CAAGCAAGGTGGTCCACTCAGATATGTAGCAAATCCCATCCAAAGGATATTTAAACCATGTCTGAGTTCACACACAGATAACTTTATGATTTTTCTTGACTCCCTTCCTGCAGTGTATAGGAGAAACATCGGAGAAATAGAAACGCCATGGAGGTTCCCTCGTCTTGTTAGGTATCTAAGCCAAGGAAAAGTTATAGGAGTAGGTGATGCGTCAGTGGAAGATAATAGATCAGCACATGCTTACATTTTAGAAAGCACCGATGAAGAGGTGTCTGTACAAGGTGCGGTACCTATAGATAATGATCCAGATGATGCATCGAGCAATAGAGCGGAAAGTTGTGCGGTGTTAGCTTTGCTTACGCTTACTACTGCAGTTTCATTGTTCTTTGAAGTAGAAAATCCGAGGATTACGATTTATAGCAACAATAAAGAAGCGATCCGTCACGAACCCATGACAGGACAAACGTATACGAAATTAGTACAACGTGATTCTGATGTAAAACTGGAAATATCGGATTTTCTCCGTCACTCACCAGTGCAAGTCATATTTCGTCATGTGAAAGGCCACCAAGATGACAAGGAGGACTTTGTGTATGCAGAAGCTCCACAGGAAGTTCGCCGAAACATCGACATGGATAAGAAAGCAAAAGGGTTTTTAAAGTCGTCTCCGTCTTCACTAACACCGAACAGACACCCAGAAATGTTCTTTAGTCAAACTCTGGGCCTCTTTCTTGAAGGAACTTTGATCACAGGAGATATTCGAAAACAAATATCTCTTCATCATTACGGACACAAAGTAGAACAACGCATTCAAAAATCACTCAGAATTACGGAGTCAGAAATGAAAATTATAGAATGGGAAGGGGTTGAAATAGCTTATAGGAGCTTACCGGAGAATGACAAAATATCTCGAATGAAGGCGATTCATCAATATCTTCCTACACGCTCTCTCCTTTACTCCAGGGATGAATCAGTTTCAAATGCATGTATACGTTGCAACACCACGCCAGAAACGTTTAAACATGTTTTTCAATGCAAATGTGAACAAAATTTGTCAAATCATCGACAGTGCTTAGCCCGGCTTCGTCAAAATCTTCGGAAAGCAAAACACATATTCTAGTCATTAACGCTGTAGCAAAGTTGGTGTCTGATTTTCACCGCGGTGCAAGTAGTCCTTACTCAAGACCTCTGCTGGGCGACAGGACAAAGATCCGAGCAATAAGCCAGGTGTACGAACAGCAGCGAAGTATAGGAAAAGATGCGCTAATACGGGGGTTCATTGTAAGAAATTGGATGATAGTTCAGAATATATGCGAAGGAAAAGACAACCTGGAGCACAAGAATTTAGGATGGATGAAAAAGGTGATACGTTTGTTATGGACTTACTCACATGAAATGTGGGTGGGGCGTTGTAAACAGGTGCATGAAAGTACGACAGGAGCCACTGACAGTATGAATCATCAAGAATTATTATATTGCATTAGGCGATCTCTCAAAATACCACGAGATGAACTTTCGATTTCGGAGAAAAAATTGCATATCAATATTTCGAACGGGATGAGAGTAGCTCATACGAAAACTTTGGCTAGGTGGGTTCGCCTTTTAAAACAAGAGAGATTGAGTACGATACGCCAACGTAGGAATGGAAGTGCCTCTGGTACGAGGCTACAGAAAATTACAAGGTTTTTGAAGCGAAGGGACGGGGCATGAATGATGTCCAGGATGAATTTTTGATATTTCCACGTGTGTTTTTATCCTCTTAGAGGACTCTTTTCATGTGTGTTTTTATACTAATAGAGTACGTACGTGTCGTAAGGCATGTAGACGTAGCGTGAGTGCTGTAAATTTTTAGAGCCTCAGCAGCGCGTCGTTAAATAATAAATGAAAATTTCTCCAAAATAATACCAATACCTCCATCCTCAAGAACCGTGAAGAGAACATGACCCCCCACCAACAAAAGTTTGTTCATTTCCTTCGATCCATAAACATGATGAAGGTCACCAAGTACCACCAGGAGTCCAGACCCAGTGCACAAAATGGAAGTAGTTCGTCTATTCAGACAACTACATTCATTTCGCGCATGAATATGATGAGAAGCGGGAGCGATTTATCAAGTGAGAGTGGAAGAATGAGCCAGGATGATGATATGCATGATTTGTTTCATGCGATGCGCGAAATGAACGAAGATTCAGAAGAAGAAGCAACATATATGAAAGAGTTAGACACATATAGAAAGTTGATTGAGTTCATTTTGAGAGTAGCAAATGTACTACTTACCAGTTGTGGAGATGACTATATATCTTCTGCACTAGTAGCACCATCCGTCAAGGACTACCAATAGGATGAAACGTTGGATATAAGCTCCATCGCAACAGGAGATACGTTAGACATCAACAATCTAAAACCATGCAGATACTACGATTATAGGAAAGGAAGGGTGGAGATCATGAACTTACCAATTCAAGATCCCAACTTCTATGACCTTAATGATGAATGGTCGCATGATTAGGACGAGTTTTGGGATAAGCATGATATTGATATCAATATCCTCAACCCCGAAGATATGGATGAAGTGAAAGCAGCTATTGTGCATTCACTCAAAATGGAAAAAGAAGCGAGAAATAAATATTTAGCACCGGAAATATATACTTCAAGACATGGTAACTTTGAGTACACTTACCGTCCAAGGTATATTACCATTGATCAGCCCCTTCCTGAAGACAATCCATATATAAAGATCTTCAAGAAGGATGGAAGAAATATATTCATTTCGCGCACGGCTATCGCAGCCAATTCCAACTCCAAGCCTGCAACCGAGGGAGAAATCTTGATTGACGGAGGGTGTGACACCTCTCTCGTAGGAAATGGGTTCGTAGTAGAGTCAACAACAGAAAGAATGGTTAGTGTTCAAGGATTTAACGAAAAAATGAAAATTGATAAGTTGCCAGTTGTAACAGCACTTACCACCGTCGTCATCCAAGGAATCGCATATATCCTTGTGATCAACGAGTGTATTCATGTCAAAGGAAACACTACTTCCTTGTTGAGCACCTACCAGGCCCGAGAATATGGTATACAAGTGAATGATGTTGCTGCTCATCACGGAGGAGACCAGAATCTATTAGTAGATGGAATAATTGTCCCACTGGTTGCGAAAAATGGACTGTTTATTGTAGAGTGTAGAGAACCTACAAACGAAGAAATTAGCTCAAGTATGAGATTTGTGTCCACGAAACGATGCAAGTTCTCTTCGCCCTGAGTTGGCAGCATTATTAGCGGTGACGATCTTCGTTGACGAATTTGTGCAAGAAGGACAAATTCAAAATGAAGTCCAAAAAACAATGAAAATATTCACGGATAGTGAGAATGCGATTACGGATATGAAAAGTGCACTGTATCCAAGTACTAAAAATGTGTTAGAAAACAATATTGACTTGAAAATGGAGTTAAAGCAGGTGCTTCGAGTTTCTATTCTCAAATATAAATTGATACATGTTAAAGCACATCAAGATGAACATGTTGATTTCAAGGACTTACCGATGGAGGCACAACTGAATAGCTTGGTGGATGAGTATGCAGGAGGAGTTTATGGGGATGAGAGTTGTGGGCAACATAGTGAGGATGTAAAATTTTTTGAGGCACAAATTTGTTCTTGAAAATTACCTTTTTCAAGACCAGTATCTAATGTCTATGATCAACTTATATCCTTTGCGAATGGATATGCATCTGAGGAGCAGTTAGCAAAATTCTGGAAAATAGACGTTAAGTGGTTGTGCAATATTGAATGGGATGCATTAAAACTGGCAGTACGAAGAATGAGGGGAGCGAAAAATGGTAATCTATGCAAATTAGTTCACAAACAACTACCAACCATGTGCATGATGCATCGTAATAAACTAGGACTTACGAAAATATGTCCATTGTGTGAAAAGGAGGTGGAGGATTGGGCCCATGTGTTTAAATGTCAAAGCCAGTGTGCGCGAGTGGAAAGAGGAATTCAATTGGGTGAGCTACGGAAAGCCCTGCAGGTGCGAAAGACAAACCCTATCTTGATGCAAAGACTTATGGCATTGTTGTCCCAGTGGACGAGCTCGTACAAGTTAACTATCCCTTCTAGTGATGGTGACCTCAAGAAATTAAATTTAGCTTTTGAAGACCAACGCATGTTAGGTGTGGAAAATATGTTTGCAGGAGTCTTGACTCACAAATTTGGGGATATCCAAGAGAAGCATTATGAGCAAATGACCACTAAGGCAACAAGATATACCAAAAAAGAATGGAACGCACATGTAGTGAGATCTTTGCTAAAATATGGTGAAGCCATATGGAAAAATAGATGCACTTACCTCCATGAAGAAAGCAAGCTTACTATGGAACATCAAACTAGAGAGATGGCGTTGAAATTACGAAATAATCTCATCCAACACCCGTGGAAATTGAGAATTGCGGACAAAGGTTTGATGCGTCGAAAAAAATCTTTTTTTGAAAAAGCTCATGTGAGAAATTTAAATGGATGGATAGAACGAATCTTAATTAGCATAAATATTACGGAACAAAATGAAAATGCATTGAGACAGGATATTCGCAAATGGATGATACTCCCAGAGAGTGGATATACAAAAATCATAAAATACCCAGCACCAATTATTGTAAGAAAATATGAACAACTTACATTGAAAAGATGCTTCAAGGAAAAAAATGAGTTAAATCCACAAATACTGAATAATGTGAATGCACCTATACGAATAAATAATTCGAACATGCGATGTCAATCAGCGCAAATATGTTATAGCCCATTACATGAAAATGATAGTTGTTACTCACCCACGTCGTTGGATGCAATGGAATACGAAATTGTTGTGGATGAAAATGTTAATTGGAATTTGGGGTTTCAGAACATCATCGAAGAAGAAGACAAGAATAATATTCTAAATTTGAAACAAGCAAATGAAACACCCCATGTTGAGATTACACCAATACCGTCAGTAATAGAGCGAAGATATGGTAGTAGTGATGACGACACTTTCTATGATGAAATGAATTGCTGGTGTTTCTTTGGACCCTCTACTTGTATGGTTCATTGAACTACACTTAAAATAAGATATATTAATAAAAAAAAAAATGTGATACCAGCAATTGTTGAGTGTAAAGATAAGCCAGTGTGTGAAACGACTAATGTATTGGGCGATAGGAAGACTTGGTTTGTAAAAAAACTCGGTATGTGGAAGGAGCATGATGCAACAAGAAAAGAAAGTGTTGATACGGAGGAGATTATATTTGCGGAAGAACAGGATTCCTTAAATGAAAATTGTTTTACTGCGAGTAAGCCATTCAATGATGAGTATCAAAACCTCGAATGTGACATATCGAGTACGAATAGCATAGATGAAACTATTGAATTTGAAACCATCCTTGCAAGTACTCATGATAATGGAAGTGATTATTCCTCGGAATGCGTGGAAACATTTGATGCTTATATTAATGATCGGTGCGGTAAAGTTAATCCTGTTCAAGATATATTGAAAAATGTGAGAACACATCACTGGAAGGATTTTTTCAAAACGTCTTACCTCTCCCAAAATGAATGTTGTTATGAAAGAAATAATTTTGATTTCAGTACAGAGCAGAGTTGCAGCATGACGAATGTGGAGTTGAATACTTCAGGGAGTGAAGGGTCGGAAGGCGAGCGTACTTTCGGCGAAATATCAACGCAAGAGGCTTTTGGTAGCATTGATTTAGAAATGAATGAAGAATATGAAAAAGGAAGCAATGAACGAAATTGGATGAGAAATGAAAAGCTGCAATCACATGGAATACCAAAAAAAATACGTGTCACAATTGTTCCAAATGAGAGAATAGGGGAAAATGTACATCGAATGGAGCATTACAGGAAAATGAAGCCTTGGTGTGAAAAGAAATCAGCGATAATGAACCTTCAGGAAGGGGAAGCCTTCATTGTTAAAAGGAGAAGTGGAAGCAAGGTGGCAAAGAACATGCAAAGTTTCTTCCACCAAGTAACAGAGGTCGACGAAGCTAATCTTCAACAACGTAAATATGTGTACGCTGCAAAGACAAGGGATCGTGATCCCTTCACTGAGCACAAGAAACAAACACATGACTCAGACGCGTTACATCAAGTGCAATTAAAATGGCAAGGACAGGAACAACCAGGAGGCTCAACATCTCTTCTCATGAAAATAAGCAACGACGTTCTCAACAAACGAAATGGCCAACCATCATCGAAACAAGAAGCAGTCATAACAAACAATTCCATCAACAAGCATCACAACAAATCAAATGAAATTCGTCGACAAGCAACACTAGATACAACGGTGATGGTGGAGATGTCTAAAACTGAGAGAGCTGTGGGACATAACCCACGGAGTCAATCAGTTTCTGGAGGCATTCCCCACCAATCCTTAGTTATTGATAACCGAAATGGACATGACAACAAGCATACGGCACTAGCGGGAAAAACTTAGCTTCTCTTAATGGGGACCATCAAAATAATGGGGAAATAACTCACCATATGGAGGGAAGTATGCCCACGGATACTGAATGTGCGACCATGGATCCAAGAGATGTGATTTGTACGAAAAATATTTTAAATTTTTCGCAACCTCGTGGAAATGGATCAAATATGGAGAATGCAATGACGTCAGATTTTGAAGAAAATTATTTTTGTGAACCGGGACTTGCATTCGGGATTGGATGTGAAAATATCAATTCGCCTGATGGTAACCTGGATGTGCACCCTAGCACGTACCCTACCGGGTGCCCTAAAAACTATTTTATTATGTTAAATAAAACTCACACAGAGTCCTAAGTAATGGGCTAGTGTATACTTAGAACCCCTACTTGTATGTTCTAAGTATTTACACTTAAAATAAAAAATATTTGCAATGCAATAGCTCAAGTATGAGATTGATACTAACGAGCGATCAACCATGGGACGTCACTGCTGTAGAAAGTACCGGAGATGTACTAGTACCAACTCCCATTTATGAGAGTGATGATTTTATTGGTACGTATAATATGAAATCAACCCACGTACACTACGTAAATCCTAGTATATCGTCTACAGAGCAGGTAGATATGTTGACACTACAGTCAAAATTGGCATGGATGCCCATGGATATAGTTGAACGTACGTTTAATGTGACAACACGTTTAGCGAAAAATTATTTTAAACTTCCGTTGAAGAACCATTACAAGAGTCGATTTCCACAGTTGAATAGGAACCGACTTAAAGAGACCTATTGTACCGATACATTCTTTTCTTCAGTATCAGCGCTACATACGAAGGATACGTGTATGCAGATATTTGTGGGTAGAGATTCGATGTATACTTGTGTATACGATATGACAACTGAGTCACAAGGACCTGAAATGCTGGAAAGATTCATTTCCGATGTTGGCGCACCATATATGATGATGTCAGATAATGCCAAAATGCAAACCAGTCGTGCTTGGACCTCCATCCTACGTGAGTATAATATCAATCTACATACATCAGAAGCCTACAATCAACACCAGAACTACGCAGAACGGAGGATACAAGAAGTAAAGAAAGTATCTAATCGTGTGATGGATCACACGAATGCACCAGATACGTTATGGTCGTATGCTACAAAATTTGCCGTTGATATCCTAAATCACAGTGCAAGTAAAACGTTGAAGTGGAAAACGCCTTTAGAAAAGGCCTTTGGAATCACCCCGGATATTTCGGCCCTGATTCAATTTAGTTTTTTTGAACCAATTTATTATCATGATTCTACCATATCATTCCCTTCTTCAAGAGAACTTCCAGGTCGATTTTTAGGTCTAGCACATTCTGTAGGTGATGCACTTACCTACTATGTGCTCACTGAGGCAAATACGGTAATTGCGTGTAGTGTTTTGAGATCAGCACTTGATTTGAAAAATGTAAATTTACGAGCTTTGCCATCCGATCAAGCGGAGGATTCTTTGGATAATGGAAACGCGGTAATACCACTTCCTTTTCCAGAAGAACAAGATATTTTTCGTCCCCCCCAGAATATACATAATTCATGGGAAGATAATACGTTTTGTGTGAAGAATGGATGGACAAAAGTTGGAAATCCAGAAAATCATCAAATTATCCAATCAACGGATGACTTAATCGGTGCCAAAGAAAAACCAGTTATTGATCCACAAGAATTGATTGGTTTCGAATTTATAAAAGAGCACAATGATGTTAAAGAAAAGGCAAAGGTTACAAATTGGACAAATGAAGGGAAGTTTATTTTAGAGTTTCTAAATGGTTGAGAAGAACTGATCAAGTATAATGATTTGATCCATCATTACAGCCAAAATCAAGAAGAAAACGCTGAATTATATTCATTTCAGCGCATATTGGATCACAAGAATGAAAAAGGTGTTTGGTTTTTTAAAAATACTTTGGTCAAATGATGAAGAAACCTGGGAGCCGATGAAAACAATAAAAACAAGCGACCTGTTAACGGTATCACGATATGCACATGAGAATAACCTGGTAAATAAGAAGGGTTTCAAATGGTGCAAAAGGCATCATCGAAATCCATGTCGTTTTGTGAGAGCTGTTAGAGTGTTTAAAGCAAAAGTGAGGAAAATGTTGAAGAAAATAAAGTTTGGAGTTGAAGTACCTTGATCAGTGAAGCATGCATTGGAATTGGATGAAGCAAATGGAAATAAATTGTGGAGCGATGCAATAGAAAAAGAAATAAATGAATTGTTAGCTCATGATACATTCATTATAAAAGAGACAAGAAGTGACGTACCTGATGGATACCAATTTATACCATCACATATGATATTGGATATCAAGTTTGATGGCCGTCGGAAAACAAGACTGGTAGCTGGAGTTAACTTCACCAATCCAGATGAACATGACATTTATTCTGGTGTCGTATCTATTGATTCTGTAAGAATTTTGCTATTCATAGCAGATTTGAACAAATTGTTAGTCATCGCAGCTGACATTTCAAATGCATATTTACATGGCAGGACAAATGAAAAAGTGTATACCACAGTAAATTATGGGGAACTTACTGGAAAGGCACTCATCATAGACAAAGCGCAATATGGTCTAAAAACCAGTGCTGCTAGATGGCATGAAGTTGCCAATGTATTGTTGAAGATGAAGTTCAAACCATCCAAGGCGGATATGGACCTGTGGATGAGGGAAAAAGAAGGTGAGTATGAATACATTGCAGTGTATGTCGATGATCTCATCGTAGCATCGAGAGATCCAATGAGTGTGATAGAAGAAGTTAAAACAATTGGGAACTTCCAACTCAAAGGAGTTGGAGAACCAGAATATTACCTTGGAGGGGATATCGAAAGGAAAAAGAGAAAGGATACTGGAGAGCTATATACCAAGATCTCAGCCAAAACATATATTACAAATATATGTGAGAAAATAGAAAGAATCTTCAAGATAAAGCTAAAGAACTACCACTCACCGCTAGAAGGAGGCTATCATCCAGAACTGGATCAAACGGACCTATTAGATGAAGAAGGAATTACGAATTACCGAATGTTAATAGGCAGTCTAAATTGGACTGTGACACTAGGACGATTTGACATCATGTTCCTGGTAGTAGCAATGGCACGGTACAACGCAATGCCAAGAGAAGGTCACCTGAAGACTTGTCTCCGAATTTTTGGTTACCTCAAGCATCATGCAAAAGGTGCGATTCTATTTGACACCACGGTGCCTGATATGGTAGGAGAAAGGCTAGAGACGAAATATAATTGGAGTCAATTGTACCCAGATGCAGAAGAAAAAATACCACTAGATGCACCCAGTCCTCAAGGTAAACCAGTGAAGACCTGGATCATGTGGGATGCTGATCATGCACATGACATTGAAACGAGGCGTTCAGTTAGTGGAGTATTAGTATTTCTAAACAATACACCAATTAAATGGCATAGCAAGAGACAACATACCGTTGAGACTAGCACTTACGGATCAGAAATGACGTCGTTGAAGGTAGCAGTGGAAATTGCAATTGAACTCAGATATAAATTAAGAATGTTGGGCGTGCGGATCGACGGGCCAACAGAAATGATAGGGGACAATCGTTCGGTAGTGATGAATGTTAGTAAACCTGAAAGTATGCTAAAGAAGAAGTCGAACCTGTGCTCGTATCATTATTGTAGAGAGGCCAATTCATGTTCGATAGTGACTTACCGGAGTATAACTTCGAAGCAGAATTTTGCGGATTGCTTCACTAAGGCTTTAGCACCAAATGTGCTATATGATCTAATTAAACCCTGGTTATTCAGGAATTACCTAGGTTGAATGTGTAAGAGATTTGATTTAGGTATCACATGAAGAAGAATATCAATGGGATTACAATCACGTGACGTCAGGAGTCGTGTCACATGATATGGGTCATTTGATCCTAAATAAATAAATTGGAGCAAGTGAATTTAATACCGAAAAGCATGTGGTAAGTATCTGTTCCACATGTAGTTGAAGCTATCCTACTGGAATATCTTTTGCGATCTATAAAATAGTGAAGAGATATAGGAGAAGTGAAGAAGTAGTTGTTTTGTATGATTTATTATGAATGTTAAAGATAGAATAAAAATACAAATAACACACAATTTAATAAACTACATTATTGGAAGTGCACGTCTGATATTTGAACTTTTTATTGGATTGAGTATATCGTTTATTACACCATTCAACATGTATGCTTATTAACAAAAAACAATAACATAGAATTACATTTGTGTTAAAAAGAATTATTTTATGCATCGCAGACAAAAGGCTATCTTTTGATAGCGATGAAAAGAGAAAATATTCTCCAACAAGTCCTAACTTGTTGGAGGTACTTCACCCTTTGCTCTACAACGGTCAAGAAAAATATACCCCGGCATTTCAAAATTATAGCATCAAATCTTGAAAACAAGTGTAGAAATTCTTTACAATCTGTTGATAAAATTAATTGAAGTGCTAATATCATCATCGCAAACGAGAAAGTAATTTAGATTTTCACAATACTGATTTTGCTTGTAGTAAATCTGCTGCATTAGTTCGGAGAAGCTGTTTAAGTATACGAAAACACTTCGAGAAAAAACAACAAATGAATATGATCTCAGCAATTTTTTTGGCAAGGAGAAATCTTCCTCATGTATTAAAAAAATTATTGAGTTTTGCCATGAAGCAAAAATAAATCAAGCATTCCATACATCATGAAACCCATAACAGGTTAAGGCGTTGCTTCATTTATCTCAGGAAGTTTGTTAAAAAGAGAACAAAACACAGAAAGCTGAAAGAGAAAAATAAATTCCATTGTGATACTGACGCAAGTATTGCTTCGATCGAAACTATTAGATTGGAAATATATAATTGTATGAACTCTTTTCTAAGTTACACAAGCTCCGAGGCTATTGATAAAGAAATGGATGATTCAAGAGAGAAGCAGTTGAGGCGATTTCGATATTGTTCATCTAAATTTAAAAAATTACGAGCAAAAAGCAGAAAAAAGCCAAATCATTGATTGATTTGACTAATACCATTATCAGTGAAGACTTTGAAAATTTGAAATCTTCATCATGCATAGGAGTTCCATGTACCAAATCTCAAAATATAAGAATTGCATCAAGG
>Ga0209092_10004505_pt1 | contig 11622 bp, 12 predicted proteins | sample FraStrMetagenome_FD_187446 | JGI IMG/M metagenome (GOLD analysis project Ga0209092, IMG submission 187446) | Marine eukaryotic phytoplankton communities from Arctic Ocean - Fram Strait ARC3M Metagenome (SPAdes) (version 2) | ecosystem: Environmental > Aquatic > Marine > Oceanic | place: Fram... | reverse complement strand
TACGATTATATCGATCCCAACAACAACAACAACCACAACAACCACAACAACCACCACCACAATCTCTCTCGTGCAAACCTGAATGCAGCACATACAACAACAAACACATACCATGACTACAACAGCAACGTACGAAGCACCTACCAATTGGCCACGCTCTACCGTTGAATACATACACGCGAATGTATTTGCCAACGAACGTGTACGCGAAAACGCTCGGCGGACGAAACGACGGACGGATACTTGCCTTTGCGTTCCACCATCGGATAAAAAGTCGTTATGCTGTATCACGTGCGAGTGTGTGTTGTTTGCCTGTCAGGAAGAGTGCTCCAGTAAATGCAGGGCTGGTGAGCAGTGTGGGAATCAACGCTTGACGCGTCGGCTGTGGAAGTCAGTGAAGGTTCAAAGGGCTGGTGTGAAGGGGTACGGGGTGTTTGCGGGGGAGGATATTGCCAAAGGGGATTTGATAAAAGAATATGTAGGGGTGTTGCAGGATGAGTCCTATCTGAAGTCACGGGAGTTTTTGTATCCGCAGAGGTTTGATACTGGTCATGCCGATGCATCTTATGATGAGAAAGAGGTTTATATGCATTCCCAGCATAGGTATATTATGCATTTAGAGCCAGGGTTATATTTGGATGCGCGGTATAAGGGTAATGAAATGAGATTTGCGAATCATTCTTGTGCGCCGAACTGTAAAATGGACCGTTGGAAGGTAAAGTCAAAGACTCGTGTTGGCCTGTATGCGATTCAGGATATCAAAGAGGGAGACGAACTATGTTTTGATTATGCGTGGAAAAGCGTTGCCAAGAAAGAGTATTTGACAAAGTGCTATTGCGGTTCACCTAATTGTCGTGGCAGTTTAGAAGTGGGAGTAAGGGAATCATCCGATGATAATGAGAATGGTGTTCATGATAAAATGCAAGGCACGAACTTGATTGAAACTGAACAACACAAGAACGTACATGGGTTTTGGGTAAAACCTCCTGACGATCCGGAGTATTTGCCTAAAATTGGTGCCATGATCAAAGTTTACTATGAAGGCAATGCAGAGTATTTCGTTGCCAAAGTGCTAAAGCATGATCCCGATGCGAAGATGAAAGTACTTGTGAAGTTCGAAATAGGTATGAGAATGTGAATTATATCCAAATAAATATGATTCTTTTTTGCTTATTTATATAACCTTCAAAGATGGGACGGAACAATGGGAAGATCTGGGTGTAGATAAGAACTACTTAATACATAAAGGAGATTCGAGCATTAAGTTGGAGAAGCGTACTGCTGCCTTGCAACAAGTCGAAGGACATATGCCAGGTAGTTCAATGATATCGTCAATGTATGCAGAAAGTAGTCCTACCATGCCAAGACATCTCCCATCAGAAGCCATGCCTATTTCCAGAAAAGTTAAAGATGCTCTTCAGGAAAGACTTATTCTTCAAAAGCTTGAAAATTATTTTCGAACGAAAGTTTGTATGATTGAGAAGGACGATGAAATATCAATTCAATTAGTGGGTGGACTTCAAATGTCTAGTGCTACAGATTATTTAAAACGGAACATTCAGAATCTTCAGAATCTTCTTGGAAACCAAGGTAACGTTAGTAGCAGTGGCGAAGGAGTTGAAGATTTCTCATTCAAGATGATCTCAACGAATCCAATACAAATTGCATATATTCCTGAATCATATGTCAGCAATTTTAACAACTGCCGTTCTTTGGTTCTGCAAAAGTTTCGAGGTTGCACCATGAAAAACCTCGAAGATCTTCGAGGCTACTTTCCTGTTCCTGAGGAATTAAACGGAATGTATATTGTATTGGAGATGGCCGATGAAAGTAGCCTTATTCAAGGTCCCTGTAGGATGATAAATGACGAAGTGAAAGGAGTTTTTTGGTTTCAAGAGGAAATAAAATGTAAGCGGTTGTTTTTGTGTAATGTTTCAACATGTTCATATTTGTGGTGGGTTGTCAACTAAAATTACTTCACTTAGTATACAGCGAAATTCGTCAAATCATCCGCGATTATTACGTAAATTTTTCTGAATCAATACATGGGGACCTTCCAACGAAACATGGCGCTCTTGATGTTTTTATTCCGCGATTTGAAGAGGAAAATAATTGTCGATTTCGATTTTTTCATCATGCGCTCAATCGTGCTTCAGTTTTTATACAATATTTTGACATCAGTTTGAGCAAACAGATTTTTGACAAAATAAATTCGTTCTTTCTAGAAATCATGTACGGGGCAAAGTACATCTATATGCCACCCGCGTCCAATAATGAGGAGTTTCTCAAGTGGCTAAAGCGCTTTGGAGAGTTTTCGTTTGAGGACTTTTCAAAATCTTATGTTCGCTTGAAAGTGAACGTGGAAGATTCTAATGAACTCATCGAATCGAAAACTGTTGAATCTATTTTACAAACTCAAGAATGGTTATCAGAACGAGAAGGGTTCCGCCAACTTCAATGGGCTTATGGAATAGACGAGCCAAAATCAACCAATGAAAAGTGTCCTTTGCCTGAAAGCTTTTTCTCTGAAATTGTGAACATTTGTAGGTCATTGAAACTCGATGCTGGTGTTGCAGTACATTCTCTAGTGATACTTAATCGGTATATGACGGTAAAAGGCGCCGATATTGTAAAGTTGCGAGAAGTTGGGCTGGCGGCATTTCATCTCGCAAACAAAAGTCAGAAATCCAAAAAGTGGAAAAAATTCGAATTGATTCTTCAAACTGCTTATAATTTATGGTATAATAGTAATCTTGATGAGGATAGTGAAGAAGCGATGCAAGTATCGAAGAGGTAAGGAATTGAAATAATCGTGTCGTGAAATATGTGTAGTAATGCTGTGTCAAAATATGTTGTATTTCAGGATCTTGGCAATTGAAGAGCAAATCGTAAATACCTTACAGTATCAGATATTCTATATGAATTTAGATAGTATTCTGATCAACGTTCAAAAAGTATGCAAATGTGCTACAAAGGTGATCACGGACATTCGGTTAATGGTCTGCACTTCCGCTGCCCTACGTTGCATTTTGGAAAGCTCTCCACAAGAAGTGGTTGTCGCTTTGTGGATTCTGATTTTCGCGACGACAGCAGATAGTAAAGAATTGTCGTCGCTGTTTTCGAAATATGGCTTGATTCCGTCCAGAGTGAGAGAAACATGTACACTTTTTGTTTCCTATTGTCAGGTGGAACCGCAGAAACCAAGAATTTTGAAGGAAATTTTGAAAGGTAATTATGACATGTCAAGAGTAGGACAACTGTTAGATATGTCGAGCAATCAAAATACAGATTATCAAAATACTTACAAACTAGAGGTTAGCTGCGATGATGAAGTATGTGACTTTCTTACTAAGCTCGACCAAGACAGATTAAAAAGTAGCAAGTTAGCGTCTTTTCTTGGAGTAGACACTTCGTTAGATGTGGGAATGTCAAAGTTTGTGCTCAGAACTTATTTCGGCGATTGCAGATGTTTGCACGTGGCTTTCCAGGAGGTCCTCAGCCTACTAGGTATGGTCAATACAACATCTTATTTGTTAGAACTAATTTAACTCACTAAAACAACTTTGCAGGAAATTTGAAAAATTTGGTTTCAGAATCAAATCTTTCCATGGAGTACATGATTTCAAGAATAGAGAGACCTATTAAATCAGCACAGATGATTATCGAACATAGCTCTAATGATAATACTTTTGTTGAAAGTGGTGCTTGCGGCAAAGGAATTATCACAGGTACTCTGACTTTCGAACCTGAATCATCTATTTTGGACTCGTTTCTAAGCATAAAGTCCGGTGTCTCAGGATTTGAACCACTCAACAAATCGTATGCCGTAGAAAAGTCGAATTCTATTGTTAAAGTTGTGAATAATTTGAAGCGAAGATCAGGAACATTTTCTTTGGTTTCTTGGCCGAGTATAAAGGCTGCTCAACGGGAAGCAGGCCGCTCGACAAACTCTTCTATGGGCGTTAGCGCTGCATCATTGCAGGAATTGTACTTGCTTCATCAACTTCTCCCTCATCCCAACATAATTCGTCCACTCAACATTCTTCGAGCTTGTGATAAGCACCATCTTATTGTGGGAGAAATTATTTGTCCCTTACAAACTATTTTGAATCGAAGGAAATACAAACTAGAAGTTGACCCTTTGCTTATTCGTTGTTGGTCGAGAGATTTGCTTGCTGGATTCGTGCATTGTCATGAGAATCTCATAAATATACGAACACTCAATCCAGATACCATATTGATAAATCACAACGGTGTTGCACAACTCTCTAATCTTAATTGCTGCTCTGTCATAGCCCACGATTTAGAGAAAGAGAAAGCTAAGAAAAGGAGTAAAGGGGTTTTGGAATTGAAGAAAGATAACGAAAGACTCAGCGACCCGTATGTTGCACCTGAAATCTTACTTGGTGCTCAGGCCTACTCTTTTGAATCTGACGCTTGGTGTCTGGCTGCAGTGATTGCTTACCTTCATATGGGCAAACCTCTTGTGCCCCCTAGAAAGACACCTTTTGATTATATCACAAGTCTGTATAAAATTGTTGGCAGTCCTAGCGATAAAAATGGACCATCCCTAAAGAATTTACCCAACTACAAGAAATTTAAAGGCGTTGTGAAGTACAAACCAAACGTTGCACGAGCCTTGGCTTCAATGATGTCAACTAATCCTGATCAAATTGAACCTTTCACCACATGCTTGTCCAAATTTTTGAAACTTGACCCGCAGGATCGACAAAAACTTTCAATCATACTTACTCAAGACAAATATATCGATATAAATTTCAAGGTTGTTGGAAAAGAATTTGCAAAATTGTGGTTAGTTTTGAAAGGACAAATCTGTGCGTCGAAAGCAATTTCGACAGCAACGAAGAAAGCTTCTGAAATATTCCTTTCTACGGAAAGCAACCACAACTCAAGTGATGATCGTAACTTGACTCGAAAAGTGGGTAATAGAAGGTCTAAGAAGAGAACCTTTCATTCAAATGACGATAGGAGGACTACCAACGATTTCTTGAACGAGCTGTCAGGTGAAAGCGCAGGAAGCGACGTTGATAATCTATATGACGATGAGGAATTATTTGGAACAACGCCAGAGGCTAAGAAGTATAGGAATAGATAGAAATAAATGCATATAGCTAGCATGTTTATGTTTTACAAAGTGAAGAAGCACTTATTGGCACCAAAGCGGCTGAGCCTCGATTATGCTACATCGTTCTTGGAATTTTTTCGCTTGTTATTGTTAACATCTACTCTGGTAACAGTTTAGTTGGTTACTATCCAGTTGAACCAAAGTGTCTCATATTTCAAGGTAATGATGAATTGTTAATTGTTAGGCCCTTTACTGTCCCGGAAGATTACACTTATTCTACGCTCACGCCCAACTTCTACTTCTCCAAAATTGTGAGAATAGAATGTGCTTAACGAGGGAAGTAGTTCGTGTGTGTAATCATATCTCGCTGAGCCTGTGAGGACTGAGTGACAAAAAAGTATTAGAACAGTAAAGCTTAACATTATCCATGATAAGACCTCAGCATTTCTACATTAACAATCAATTGGTCTTAATTCCTTACCATACAATGAAAGAGGTGGCAAATACAGGTCAATGTGACCATTATTCTTTTTGGCTATTTTCGTGGACAGTTTCAGCCGCAAAATTGATGAACTGTTCAAGCTTAGACCTGCCACAACCTCACCACTGAACTTCACTGAATCTACATGTGCCGATAAAACACCGTTCTTTTTCAGATCAATACCATGACAAGGCAACCATTCTATTGATCTGTTTTCAAAGTATGTCTTCTGAATGAAATTTCTTATCCGTAAAAATACTTCATGTGATTCCTTGGATATTCTTGTTGAGTTTAACTCCGCTTCTCGATAATTAGTTATTACAGCATCCCAATGCCCTTTTTCGTACCTTTTTCGCCTCAACACATTTTCGATATCTTCCATGATACATTCACACTCCTCCGTCGACACTACATCAGGATACACAAGTGCATTTTGACAATCAAAGGTTTTGGGAGCAAACCTCGTATCGACGTGACATGGCGCTGATGTCACTGTTTCCGAAAATCGTCTTCTTCCTTTGATAACTTGTTGACATAAATCTCGAATTCTTAAGCCTGAGGACATTTTATACTTCACCTCCCTTTACACTCGGGCGCAAATCTGCTGTAGAGACTTTCGAACAGCTTTCTGGTAAAACGCACCGTTACTGGAAGAGTGGGATGACGGTTTATGATAATTGTTCTTATTTTTCATTTATGCACCCCAGACTTTCAGTTCATAAATTCTTCGAGCTTGCGAACGAAACAAGTAGGATCAAACAGTCTCTCTAATTTTCTCTGGAGTTAGAGGGAAGATCCGCAATCTTCAATGAACTCTCTTGAATAGAAGGAATCTGGCAGTACATGCGTGTTGAACCAAATATGTACGAGTACATATCATGTATGTTGTCTGTTGTCTCATGTAATGTGCTTGTGGTACCGTTACCGTGCACTGATATCCAAAATCTAAAATGATCTTTTGGCCAAATCCAAACTTTTTGACATGTGTGGGTTACACCGGTAAATGGGCACGCTCGTACATTTTGTACTTTGTACAGCTCTTTGTACCCACATGTCAAAATATTTTTACACATGTAGATTCTACTGTCGATCTCCTCTCTCCTTTCTCTCACATCGGCTAAATTACTTCGAAGTGTATGTACGAGTAGATGTACGAACTCGTACACATAACGCCGGCGGCTGAACTGGTGTCCGGATCCGGAACGTCGCACCGAAGCCGGAAAAGTTGCAGTTACGGTACACGAGACGACAACCTTGTTATATATACTGTGCAATCCCTCGTTAAAACTATAACAGGAATACTACAATAAGGAGTCTCTTAAGATATAAATGATACAGAGAAGTGATTTATAGAAGTGAAATGCAGGACGGGTCTGTAAAAAAATCTGAAGTTGTAGTTCCCCCGATTATTGATTCGGGCTTGGCCAAAATGAAATTTGTACGTGATTCGTTTTTTCATAATGTATTCAATGCCACACATCAGAAAATTTTACTAACTTTCATACAAATGACTAGACGGTAATTGGAATAGTATTTTTGTTACAAATTGTCTATTTTTGTGGTGTATACCTACTTTCGGACAGTGGTTCGTATTTGAAACCTGCGGATGAGTTTTGCAATGAGGAAAAGTACATGGTCGGCGAGTTCAAATTGTGCACTCGTGGAGATCTAGCCGCGTTTCAAGCGGCGGCATTTATTCCCATTTTATTTTGTGGTGTCGTTGGATTTTGGTCCTGGCAAGTTAGTAAATCTGCTCATCTGAAGCTTCCCCAGACGGTTGAGGGGAGGCTTTTCGGAAGATTACCAGAGGCGGCTTGGCTTGGAGCATTTAATTTTAGTTTTCAAGTGTGGGATTTCTTCATATCGCTTTCCATTCCAGAGCATGCAACACCGATTATGCTCACTCATCACGTAATGGCTGGTGAGCAGTTTACATAATATGATTTTTGCGGTCGTTCATTTCTTATCATAAACTAATTCCATAGGATTTGGTGGCTATCTGAGCATGGAGCACACCTATTTACACTATTATGGTTCCTACTTTCTTGGTTGCTCGGAGATATCATCGATTTTCTTATGCTTCGTGGACTTTTCAAGATATTTCCCTCCCATGGAAGGATCGTTGTATCATACTTGGATTGAAATATGTAAAGTGTGCTTTGCACTAACTTTCTTTTGGTATCGTGTAATAAACTGGACACTTGTGAGTATAAACTTCTGGAGTGATTGTATCAATGCATTACAGGGTGGTATCCATGAAAGATATAGGCCAGGAAAGATGTATTGCCTTTATTACTTTCTCTTTATCAATATTGCGTTAACTATGATGCAATACTATTGGTTCTCAGTGATCGTGAATGAAGCTATGAATGCGCTTGGGTAATAAAACTGTCTTATGAAGGAGCGATTCTGAAACCAAATTCCATTGAAATGAACTTTTCTTTAAGGCCAACTCGAAATTTTCCGCTTGTAGTGTAATCTGTAATCTTAGAATTTTATTTTGACCAACACATCATGACTACGAGCTCAATGCAAAAAGCGTGACATAAGTCACCTACTTTGTGTGGTTTGTTTTCATATAAAGTCCTCCGGTGTTTTTTTACTTCGATCGAAACCCATACTTCGACTTTTTGGGAGCTGCATTGTGTATCATGTAAAGAATATTTTAAGCATCCACTGCTTTTCGGAAGTTCACGACATGGGTGATGAAAAATACGCTTTCGTAGACCTTTACAACGTTAAGGTGAAGCATTACTTGGTGATTTCCACATTGTCGACTATTGCGATTTTGCGTTTCGCATACACGCTCACATATCTTATTTAAAAAAACTGTATGCTTTTATTTTATTAACTTCTACTCTTGTACCAGGTATAAATTACTTTGTAGTTACAACTCATCCTCTTCATCAGTTACAGGTTCGGAAGAGGAGTAGTAGCAGTTGTTATATGATAGAAACATATTATTCACGATTGTTTTGAAAAAATGAAGTTGTACCTAGCCATCACGAATAATCCGTCAGCTCCTCGTGCGTCAATAGATGTACCCGATGATTCCACAATAGACTCATTGAAGGATGTTATATCAGGAGAGACCAAAGTAAGTTGTCATGAATGAAATATCAAGATTTGTTGTCCGATCGTCTACAACTAAACTAGCTCGACTTTGGAACTGATCTGCCCTTTTCAAAACTCAGATTCCAAGATCCACGCTGAAAGTAATTTACCATGGCAGGTTATTGACTAATGGCGTGCTAACGGACTGCAAACTTGAAGAAGATTGCGTGCTGCACTGCTTGGGAAAGCCGTCTGCGAGTGTAGAGACTGTCTCCTCTTCTACAGCAAATGCTTCTTCTTCGAATAAAGTTTCAACTGTTTCTAGTGATAACACCTCTACTTCGCAGTCTTTAGATTTGCAATCTATTTTGAGCAGTGGTGAAATGAGAAGTGCGGTAGATAATCAAACTTGGAATACGGCTTTGACCACTTTGTCTAAGTTGCTCAATAATATTATATCGAATCCTAATGAAGAAAAGTATAGAAAAGTTAAGAAAGGCAATGCAACATTTAATAAGAAAATTGGTGGACTAACAGGTTGTAGACAGTTGATGACTGCTGTAGGTTTCGTAGAAGAAGTAATTGAGGGGGAAGCTTATTATCTCATTAGACCTTCGGCGGAGGCATGGCCCAAGTTGTTGCAGGCTTTCGATAGCGTAAAAACTGCATTATCTAAGACCACGATACAAGCAACTTCTGCACCACCAACCTCTCCTGCCGAGTTGGGCGGGTTTTCTCCATCAAATAGTGGGATGAACCAAGCCGCTATGAACTTATTGCAAAATCCCAATGCTCTTCAGACAATGATGTCTAACCCTATGGTCCAGCAGGCAATGATGAATGATCCTAGAATTGCAAACAATCCAATGATGCGTCAACGGCTTGAGCAGATCAGCAGAGATCCTGCAGCTCTGCAGCAATTGAGTAGAATGATGCAGGATCCAACTACGCGTCAAATGCTCAATCAGTATGCTGGAAGCATCGAAGGAGGACTGGGTGCGGATGCAGGTGGGAACAATCTCTTTGGAGGAATACCACCTGCATCTCAAGCGCCGACCAGCACCTCGCAACAATCTCAATCTCAGCAGTTGGCTCAAATCATGGCAAATATGAATGCAAACAGAAATGCAGGTAGTGCAACCCAGCAGTCAGCGGCGAATGCAACAGGCGGTAATGACTCCCAGATGACAGAGGAAGAAATGATTGCAGAAGCCATCCAAAGATCCCTCAGAGATACTTAATGAGATTATCAATCATGTCTCATTTTTGCCTAAAGATGTCCATGTTAAGTTCATAAACTAGCTAAGTATCTTGGGAGTAGAAAAACGTTTTACATAACAGCAACTCTTCCGTGAGATGCATCGTATTCACTCTATATTAGGAGAGTAATTAATGATCTAATTCTCCAAAAAAATGCCTTTCGCTGATCAAACCTTTTTTCTTGTACACTATATCTGGTTTAGCAGGTATTCTCAATCCTTCAGCCCTCTTAATGTCAGCTTTCACGAACTCAGTATATTCGTCCATGGACTTCAATTTAAGAACTTTTCTAACAATTTCTCTGGTTTCGTTGTAAGGGCGCATAAGACCTAAGAATTCGTCCCACGAAATCCAGTCATCCGCATACATTTCATCTGGGAATCATTTTCAATTTGTGATCCTTAAAGAATTTTTTGTTTCAAAACATTAGATTGAGAAGCTAATTTAGTGCTTTCAGCGAGTTACCTGATGATAGGGATGGTTGAATCTAAGCTTATAATTTTTACTTTTATACTACTACTTTATATTATGTGAGAGATCATATTTTAGTTGTTAGGTATTACGCTAATTTTCTTCTACTTTTCTTGTTAAATTATTAAGAAAACAAATATTCTTTGTACCGGCCCACGATAAATTTCTCGTAAGAAGTGGCCTTGGTGGCCCCCAAAAGTGGCCTAAAGTTGCCCTTTATGTTAGTCTATTTTTGAAAATATGCGTTAAAACATAAAATATGCGTGTCATTCCAAGACAAATGCTCAAATTTAGAATTCAATGAACCCACACACAAAAAAAAATTCTCCTTTTTAAATCTTCTTCATCCACTACGAACAACAATACCACTCTTCAAAACGATTCCGATCCTGGATCCTACACCTACAACACCACACTTAGGGAGAAGGAGTATTTAGATCGCCTAACGGCACTAGGCGAGACTAAAATTAATGACATTCTCCGTCACCGAGGATGGTCTTTACGTGCGAACGTTCAGACTCACATCCTAATGTCAATGTTCACTCATCAACAACAATCCACAACCTCAATCTACCTATCCACTATTAACCACGTCTACATATTTCTTCTGCGCTGTGGTGATTTCGAGTCTGCGCTATCATTTCATCCGCGAGCACCTACTGAGTGTTCCTCCTCTCATGATGGTGTACTTTCAACCTACTACGACTATAGGATAGGAAATCGTGGTGACATCTTATTAATGAACAATTTAGCATTAAAAGATTCCATCACTGGTTTGCCTATTAGGAAAGTAGGTGGATGGAATGCCCCTTCCTGCCCCTCCAAATTCCGAGCAGCCGTCAAAGCTCAACACGATGCTATAAGCCAAACTGCAACCTACTATCCGCAGTGTAGGATTTGTTTACAACGTTTTCAACAAAAAGAAACCACGGGGTGCTCTCTCCACACATTCAATCCTCGATTATTTCCAACAGGGAATGTAGTTTTCTCACAAAAAATGAAATTAGCCTTCAAAAATGCCGAAAACCAACTTCAGCACCACGTTGTTTCGCGCAGTTATCAATTAGATCCACTACAATTAGAAAATATACGACTTGCATTGGTGAGTAGTGGAGAGGTAGGAAAATTTAGATTATGGACTATGATACTTTTAGCTGGTCATCTTTTTTTAAGAGCCGCTGAAGTATGTTCTATCGAAATTGTGGACTTGTTTCAGGAAGAAATTATTTTTGATGCGTGTTCACCGGGTAATGTATTACGTATGATGGTT
>Ga0209092_10004504_pt1 | contig 11630 bp, 16 predicted proteins | sample FraStrMetagenome_FD_187446 | JGI IMG/M metagenome (GOLD analysis project Ga0209092, IMG submission 187446) | Marine eukaryotic phytoplankton communities from Arctic Ocean - Fram Strait ARC3M Metagenome (SPAdes) (version 2) | ecosystem: Environmental > Aquatic > Marine > Oceanic | place: Fram... | reverse complement strand
TCGGATCCTAAATGCGAACTTTTGTAAAATCCAAGCGAACTTTGTTGTAGCAAACTGCTAAAATCCATATACCGGGTACATTGTTGTCGAAAACACCAAAAATTCTCTAACTTTGTTGTACCCCCCCCTCTCTGGCAAATACTTTGTTGTACCAAATACTTTGTTGTCTACGGTATTGCAATTTTGATAGGTAGACAGCGAAAAAAATATCATCTCAAAATCTGCCAGAGTGTGCTTTTTCTCTTAATAAAATAAAAGCATAGTTTAAAAAAAAGGAGAGAAAACCCTCTCTCTTTTGGAGATTAGTACTTCGAAGTACACCCGAAGACTTCGACCTGAGAGGAACAACGAAAGCAACTGCATCGTATATGTACCGAAATTTAATTTTTTGTATCCAGTAATTGATCTCAAATCGATAGTGGCTGATCAATTCGTCGTTGTCATCGTCCATCAGCATTCTCGAGAACTCTTTTCATTTTTTAACAGGGGAATGAGAAGAGTAATGAAAAATGCTGCTTCCAAATCGGGAAGATTAAAGCAATCTCGACCAAATGCGACTGATGAAAATGATCTTCGATCGCTAATCCCATCCGAAGAAGGTCGAAAGTGTGTTATTGGGTGTCTAGCGTGCTTAATGGGTTCGATGGGATATTCTGTTCAATTTAAGTAAGTCTTTTTAAGTGCTGAGGAAAGTGATGTTTCGTCGAACTTATCATTTATTTTCTTTTGGAAATAGACGCCATTTTCTCGAACTTATTGTAGAGCACTTTGGTATTGAGTCGAGTACTGCAACGGCATTCCTACCGATTTCCATGTCTCATAATTCTCCATCAGGTGCTGTAGATGAATCCAATCTTATGGCATTTTTGTACGCGTTAGAGTTAAAGACTGTCATCTGGTGTATGTTGAAATATTTAGAATATAGCGATAATGGGTATGATGCTAGGGCTCGTAACTTGTTTCGAGAGCTTTTTGTGAGAGTTTACAAAGAAGAGAAAGGGACGAAGTCTTCTGTACTCGCTGAATCTAAGGATGGCGATGATACAAAATATTTTGACGAGGATTACTTGGCAGCACAAATTTTTATATACATAGAACGATTAATTGGGACAAATCTAATGTTACTAGTTGAGGGACAAACGCTGAACCCGAGAAATTCTAATAATACCAACGAGGAAAACCAAGAAAAGAAGCACAATGTAAAGAAGATTGCGAAAATCGCCGGCATGTCAATACTAGCAGGAACAGCATTTGCCATTACTGGAGGACTTGCTGCTCCTGGCATTGCTGCAGGTAGGTAATATCTGTTCGTAATAGTATTGCCATCGCCGTCTCTAACTACAATGATATTACAGGAGTTGCTGTATTTACGACGTCCGCCGGTGCAGCAGCTCTCACGAGTACTTTTTCAATCACAACAATTTTTGGTGTCGGTGGTGGAGGTTTAGTTGCGCATAAAATGAGAAGAAGAACAGCAGGTCTTACTGATTTTAGTATTAATAAAGTTGACGCCGGTTCCAAAAGAAAGCACGAAAAGGACAAGGGTAAGGTTCACTTTATGTAGAAAACCTTCTCGGGCATTTAAGAGTCCTAATTGTGTTTTGTTGATCCAGGAGCTGATTTGACCATTACAATATGTGTAAGTGGATGGCATGACTCAGAAATAGAATCGTTTGAGAGGCCATGGAAGGATTATTTTACACAGCACGTATCGAAATATGAGGATGGTCATTTTTTGTCTATTGAAGAATTTAGGAAGCATGCGTATTCGCTTAAGTTAGAGCATTTCTATCATTTTTATAAACCACAAAATTGTCATCTGGTTGATAAGGTTATTTCTCAATACGAATTGAATATGGGCGAATTGGAAAATGATATTGAAAATGTATACGAAATCACAGTTAACGAGTTTTGGAATGAAACCGAAAAGGTAAGCTCTTGTTGAGGTTTCAAAGATAGAACCTTCGTTGAACGAGCTGGCTCATTTTTATTCATAGACTATCAAAAAATACCTTTTCGGAAATGAAAACTTCAATCATCCCTCCTATCGGGCAAATCAAAACTTTGGCTTCAAAACAGAATTATACACAATTGAATGGGAGAAGGAACTTTTGGAAGAATTAGCAGACACTGTAAACGAAATGGTCACTACAGCAGGAGTCGCTGCGTCCCGAGAACTTTTGAAGGCAACAGCAGCTAGCACTCTTATGTTGGCAATGGCATGGCCAGTTGCATTAGTTTCTGCGGCAAATATGATAGATGGAACTTGGACATTGACAATTGGGCGCGCAGATGATGCTGGAATCGAATTGGCAAATGTTATTTTGGAAAGCGCAAATAAAAGCGGTGCGTTCTCAATAGAGCTATTTCCATTTATATAAGGGAGCTTTTGTATAAACGTTTAACGTTAATATTAACAGGCCGACGACCAGTTTCGTTGATTGGGTTTAGCTTCGGAGCTCGAGTTATATATAAATGCTTGAAAGAGATTGGTCGCCATCAACGCGAATGGTTGAAGAAGAAAGAAAATGATAGTAATTTGCGAGAACCTGCGAGCATAATTGAGGATGTGATTCTTATGGGCCTCCCAAATCATTATAACCGGGACACTTGGTGTGACATGCGTAGCGTAGTTAATGGGCGATTAGTGAATTGCTACAGTAAAAATGACTGGATTTTGCAGATTATGTTTCAGCTAAAGAAAATCAGCGTCAAACCTGTTTGTGTAAGTAATGAATTTTTTTTTACTCCGACTCTGAAAAGTGGCAATCTCCTTATATTAATATCTGCTACGTGCGTGCACAGGGGACGATACCTATAGATATAGATCGTGTGGAAAATTACGATGTGTCGCCTATTATCCAGAATCACGGAGACTATTGCGTTAAAGTTTCAGAAATTTTGAAAATGGTTGGTTTTAGTAAAAGCGTGCGATGATGTTTATAAAAAGTAATAATGAATTGCACTTTCTCCTGAAATCGCATTTCATTTTCGTCAGTTTTCTGTAACATTTACAATGTTTTGGGAGATAACTTATGAAAGTTATCGAATGTAAGCTATATTTGATTTCGAAGGGCTTACCATGCTTACTGAGACATCTTTTGTTGCAACTGGTCGCAGGACAAGGCGTAAGTATGGACACCTTCCGTTGATATGACTTGATTTTTGCATTAATCTTGGGAGGTCACAATAAGCAATGCATGTGTACGCCGCATGGAACAGGATTTTTCGGTAACGTAGACAGTGCTTAATCTCTTCATAATTTTTGAGTGCTGACGAGAGTTATTAAAAGTATCAAATGGCTTGATACTCAGGGTATGCAGTGTCGCTCGTTTGAACACATCCACAAAAACTCTTCTGCTGGTTTCGCGAAGGTTCATCTTCGTGGACTAAAGTCGAAAATTCTTCTTGCATAGGTACAGTGTATCTTGGCAACCCTAGAATTGTTCAAAAACTGCAGAGTTGACGACACTTCTCTGTCACGGCGCTAAGAGATTTGGTTTTCACATTCGAATAATGAACCGATCGTGTAGACAAGAATTCAGTGCCGAGGCGGAGAGGATATTACTACTAGTAATGTATTTCTAATTCAAATTTACTGCAAATTAAATTATGATGATACAGCGACCATTGCTTCACGAATCAGGCTGTTTCCTAGGACGTAGCCCTTTTGTAACTCAGCGCATACGATCCCCTCTTCATATTCCGAAGGCATGACGGTTACTGCATTATGAACTTCGTAGTCAAACTCCTTCCCGACAGTTTCTACAGGCGATACACCCAATTCTGATAATACGGCCATGAAATTTTCATGACAAGTTCGGTATGCTGATTCAATACCTTTTTTCTCGTCTGTATCCGGTTCAACTGCGGCAAAAGCACGTTCGTAGTTATCAACAACTTCCACTATAGCTCTAGCGACCTCTACTCGACTCTTCTCGTCTCCAGCACTTTGTGCTACCACGCGACTTTTCATGTTATCAAACTAAAAATAAATTTCATATTTGAGCACAAAGTTAAACATAAGGAAGGGTAAAAAAACCTTATTCGTTTCGAGACATACCTCAAGATTCAGTTGATCAATCTTTTCTCCAAATTCTGCCTTATTTACATCAAACAAGGCCTTAGCTGCATCAATCTGTAAATCACAAGTAGTAATATCTTCCTTAAGCACTTCCAATTTTTTCTTGAGAAACGCAGGTGACGAAAGGATATCATCCTGAGGACCTGCAGCCGACGACTTGCCAACGTCCTCAGGCGTGACAGGTTCTTCAGCTGCAGGTTCCGAAAATAAAGCTAAGTTCCTACCGAACACATTTCGTCGATTGCAAAGTGAAAATGCGCTTGTACCAGTATGGAGAAGGAGAAGAAGAAAGAGGGCAGATTGTGGATGGAACATCATTATGCTGTACAACAATTCTACTCTTCAGAGTGATGTTTTTCATGCGTTCAAAGATTTATAACATCTTTAGCAACATGGGTGTATTTCATAACATTCCTAACCATCCGTGTCGTTCTCTCTTTGTTGCCTGTATCAAGTTTTACTCATACATTACACGTGGCACTGTAAACGTTTCGTCGGAATTCGAAAGTTCGCTATTATGTCATGAATTTTGAAAGCTCATACCCCGTTCTGTATATTTTCTCATACCGCGGTATGTGTCTGTGTTCTGTGTTCTGTGTACAGCAAACTTTTTCATCCAAACACGTCACCCGCGCATACACAAATGTACGAGTAAAATCTACAGAGATGTCTTGCGGGTTTATGCGACGACGACGAAAAAACATGAAAAAATGAAACCTTACGTACATGTACTCTACATCACAATAACTGTTTTTCTCTCATAAAACGTGACGAAAACAGATTCAAAAGAAGCAAGACTGTTTACACGCACACACACCGAAGAAAAAAGCATATATTTCCAACCCCTCCACAACTATGAAATTTTCACCCTTTCTTACGACCTTGATGGCCACAGGTCTTCTCTCTACGGTTTCAGCATTTAAACCTACATCTTTTGCAGGGATCATTCAGCATCGTAACCCTTCTGCGAGGTTCAGCACAGACGTGTCGAATGAAGCATTCACTGAAGTCTCAGCCGATGTTGTAAAGACGGATGAAGTTGTAGGAAAAGCCAAGTTACAACCTGAGTTCGAATTCGGTGCTCAGAAGATCTTGGAAAAGGTTTCTGCGAGTGAACATCTGGATGACAAGATGCTTCCAATGCTGACTCATTTCATATATGAGTACATGGGTGCATTGAATAAGGCGAACTTGGATCAGGATGAGATGTCCGCTGCAGATGCTGCTGGAGTAGGTGCCAAGAATATTGGGTCAGCTATTGAATTTGGTGTCAAGTACGGGTCAAGTTATAAGTTTGGTCTTACGCATGAGGCAATCCGAGAGCCCTTTGATTACTATGAGTGGGGGTGCAACTTCTTTAAACCGGCAATCGATATGAAAAAGAGTGCTTTCAGAGGTGACGATGTTCTTAAAACAATAGTAGAACAGCTTGAGAAGGGGGAAAATGTTGTGATTTTGGCGAATCATCAGAGTGAGGCAGATCCACAAGTAGTCAGCGCTGGACTAGAGGCTATGGGATATGGTGACTTGGCAGCGCAAATAGTTTACGTTGCTGGTCACAAGGTTACCACTGATGCACTTGCAATTCCCTTTAGCATGGGTCGCAATTTAATTTGTATTCATTCGAAAAAGCATTTAAACAGCGATCCGGACACCAAAGAAGAAAAGGGACGTCAAAATCGTATGGCGATGAGTGCTATGCTTGAAATGTTCAAGAATGAGAAGGGGGTTTGCATTTGGGTCGCACCATCTGGAGGACGCGACCGCCGTGATGTTGAAACAGGTGAAGTCCCTCTTGCGAACTTTGATCAAAAGACTGTTGATCTTTTCAGATTGATGGCACGTAAGTCGAAAGTACCAACTCATTTTCATCCAATGAGCATGGTAAGTTATGACTTGTGTCCTCCGCCCGATGGCTTGGACAGTGGTGTCGGCGAGCAGCGTAACGTGCGCTATGGTAAGTGTGCGAAGGTATTTGACGCAGTCTTTTATCTGGATCACTCATTAACAAGTACTTCCTTGCAGTGCCAATTGGCGTTTCGATTTTGCCCGAAGTTGAAAATGAGGGTGGTGTTGAAAAGAGACATTTGTTCACTGAACGGGCATACGAAAGTACCGTCGCGGAGTACAATGATTTGCTTGAAGAAATCAAAAGTAAGGAACAATAATATCCTTTGTAATATTAGGTATTTTGGAAATAATATGTTACTAGTAGCCATTAAGAATTTTTTCAAGTGTGCGAGGTGTACAAAACAAAAACACCTATAAAAGAGTCTCCTCGACATATTCTTCCAAGTTGTTTTGAATATTTCTATTGACGAGTATGAACTATTCTAAAACTTTGTGAGTGTTGTTGAAAAGAAATTGCGCTGCTGAATTTACATTCCATGTTACGTCTTACGCACGGTCACCAGGTACACGTACTTTTGAACTGCACCCCAAAATGCTGTACAGAATTAGACGCTCAGACAATCAACATGAACACATATTTCGTATTTAGTCCTCACAAATGAAAAAATTCTAATAGCATTAGCAAAAAATTCTTCTCCTATAATTCCCGGACGTCGCTGATTGTGGTATCACAGCTATTGTCAGGTTGTTCATTCAACATTGAGTACAAACCAACTGTAACTACGGCAGCAGCAACTCCACCAATTACCAATCGCGCAGGTTTCTTACCATCGCCGCAAAGCGAAAGCTTCTCTTTGTCACCATCACCAAGACCAGATGCTGCATATGCTAAACTGTTTTCATCAGATTCTTTTGAGCAATCGGGCTCATTTTTTTGATCATTATCAATCCCACTATCCTGGCGGTGTCTAACAAACCAGTCGGATGGAAGCGAAGACGTCAATGCCCATTCTCGCCATCGATCTGGTGGGAAAAGGAGCGATGGTTTTGCATCGTATACTGTCGAAATCAAATCTCCATTTTTGTAGTTAGTCGCAACTTTCAACAAATTTCGTGGTGGTACCCTGCGCATGTATGATATAGCATTATTCATCAATTCTTGAATGGGAACAAGCTCACGAGGTGGCGATTCATTTGATTTAGCGCAAGAGTGCTGGGGTAGATGGCACAGCCGATTGTGGACAGATGCGAAATCACTCTCGTCATTCTCCATGATATATTTCCGATTGTATGGATGCATCATCATTGCAACTGACAAGTAGATAGGAAGCAGAGGATGTGATGCAAGACAGGCATCAAAAATACGTTTTGCAATATCTGGTTTTCTAATATCGTGCGAAAACCACGTGATTACCCACCTATATAAAAAATAAACACAAAATAATGATGGATGATCTCCACTTTACGGCAAAATGTGACCTTACCCAAGTGCAAAATATGGCTCTTGGTCACTTTCAATCAAATAATCATGAAGCTGATAGTCACCGAGTTCCGCAATTAACGGAAATATAGTCATCTTTAAGGAATTGATGATCTCTTTAAAATCGTTTCGAAGCGCATCTCTCAAATAACATTTCCCAATCCTATGCAACACTCGTGTAGCCTTCGCAAACGACATTTCTTCACCACTGACATACATGGAACCAAGCACGACACTTGCCACATCGTGAAATCCTTGATAATATTTGAGCTCAACATCTAGCCTTTCGTGCTCATCAACTCTACTCGAGTCTTCCTCTTGACGTTCCATACCCGACCTCAGATAAGCCGTAGAAACTGCTGAGTCATAGTCATACTCCGAAATAATGGCATCGCGATCTTGAATTTCCAGCGTATTCTTGATAAGCAGCTTCAATCTCCTTTGCCTCTTCTTAACTTTTTTTCTAAAAATTTCTTTTGCTTCATCAGTGTAATTTTCTGTCTCTGGTGGGACAAGAAGCATGTGACACTGAGACCTACTCGCGTCTGCAGCGATCTGACTTTCATCCTTTTTCGATAGACATATACGGGAAGGTACACCATTTCCCGAAGCTAAACGTCCGTTTCTCGCACTCAACATCTCCTCCTCTATGTCCTTTTCTTGTAGACCTACAAGCTTCGGCCAGGCATTTTGTCGAACAGAATCATGTAACAATCCTCCGTCGGTTAGGCATAGTTCTCGCAAGAGCCACAGGTCCACCTTCGGTTCGCACAAGCATGACATGATCTCAACGAGCTTGCTTCTATCACCTGTGATTGAGGGCATATTTTGAAAATTGTGTTATTCTCCAAGTGTATATCTATAGAAGCCTCCGCAATGTCAATGAGGGGAAGTGTAGAAAGATTTACAAAGTTGGGAGTTAAAAGTTAAATCATTCAATCTGTATTGGCGTCACCGATGAGGGCTACACTGATGTCGCAAAAGGGATAGAGAGAAAACCAGAACAAGAACTACCCGTGTGCAGTTGTAGAACAACTTTAGAACACATTTTCATGTGGATACATATTGCACACTGTCAAAATTGTCATCAAAATCTGGTACAAGTGGAGAAGTTATTAACAAGATAAAAGTATATACTTCCTCTTCGCATGGATCTACATCTAACGACAGCAACACATGATCACTTATTTCTCTCATTCGTAGAAAAGTTTAGGGGCCAATGGAGGGCTTTCAAGTCTTAATATTCATAGTGAGATTGTTTTTCACCCTGAAAATAGTTGGAAATGTGACCGAAATTTTAAAGCTGAAACAGGATTTTCGATGGATGCAGAAGTAGAGTCAGAAGATGTATCAAGAGAAAAATCAATCCGTACTAGTCTTCACATCAATAACGAGTTAGCTTTTATTACTGTTGGTTTGGAAACTGGTGGAAAAAATGTGAAACGATTCAAATTTCGGCGCAGATATTCAGAATCCAACACAACGAAGCCGAAGTCGAAGTCAATCCAGGGCCGGAAGCATTGTGGAATAATCACGCACGCAAAGCCTCTCATGGTTTGAGTTCTAGTCATGAAAATATTGTAAACCCTAACACAATTGATTTTGTTTGGCAATCATTTGAGAAGTTCTTAGATACGAACATAAATTTGAGAATGGGTTTCATGTAGAAATTTACGTAGAGCTCTATTTTGGTTATTCGAGGATATTTCAACTTCTCTTAAATTATGTTCATCATAAATTTACATCGACATTATAAACACTATGATGAAGAGGTTGAGGTACTTAGAATTGTAAAAACTTGGTTAAATGTTGGTGATTTTAGGTCCATTCCCTAAATGTGTGTCGGAGTGTGGGTCGGCGGTTGATTTTGCGCAGAATATGGTGTTTTCAAGACTCTGTATCTCAATAGAAAAAGGCTATCACTAACTTAACACTTTCCCAACAAAGACTAAATATAAAAGTTTTAGGAGAGGTGATGAGTTTAAACAACAAAGATAGTTTATTATCCCAAAAATCATTCCCTACTTGGCCTAAATTTCCCGTAGAAACTTACGTAGAGCTCTATTTTGGTTATTCCAAAATATCTCAACTTCCCCAAAAATATATTCATTATAAATTTACAGCGACATTGAGAACTCAATGACAATAAGGTTGGAGTACTTGAAATTGTCAACATTTGTTGAATATTGGTGATTTTAGGTCCATTCCCTTAAATGTGGGTCGCGCTAGGAAAGGGTTAACCCGTTCATAATTTTTTTTGTCCTTTGCTTCAATACCATAAACACTTCATGGCGTTTAAATCGAATTTTTCGTAATGATATTCGTCAAAATTGCAGGCCGTTTACGGTAAACACAATTCAAGCCTCATTCATTCCTTTTAAGTTTCTTGAACTGATATTTAGTAATGGATCATAAGATTGATAGCATGATCGGGCAGAGTACAGGGTTCCAGAATTTCCTTAACTATTGCAGCGATGAACCTTTGCTAGACCAAATGAAGCTTGTAAAATTACAAGCCCCGGCATCCGACCGTGAAGGACCTATGACTGGGCCAAATGATGATCTTAATCTCCGAACAGCCACGAATATGGTGGAGGCTGGTGACGGTGAAGAGACGATACTTCGGATTCCTTTTGGGCACCAATGAAAGTGTCGCGATCTTCAAATTGTGGGTGGTGATGAAGATTTCTTTTCCAGTAATTTGACTGATGAGGAGCGTCAAGATTAGGAAAAATTAGCGAACTTCATGAAAGTCGCACCTTAAACCTCTTACTCGTCTATTTTGGCAAAGATGAATACATTGCTAACCATGTAGCTTAAAAGATTGCTTATTGATAGGATGTGATCCACCGCGATCAATCAGACAGAATCCAACATTTAACTGTGCCACTTTGTGTGAAAGTGGAAATCATAACGTATCCGAAGTCACCGCCGACATGTTATGATTCGTTGATAAAATTTGTAGAATCATGTCAACTATAATCATTTAGCAACGTCCGACAGCAATTGATGAATTCCATAAAAAATACTTTTCAATCGCAACCCCAACCAATAGTAAAAAATTACCTTTCAATGGCAACCCCACGGCTTAATATGGATCAACATGAGTTTTAATTAGTACTTTGAGACTAGGTAAAATTGAACAGGATCAAGGCATTTCTCAGAAACGACAAGCATTTCAAGCCAAGGGTTTTTGACGAAGCATTGATCGTCAGTGACAAGTCCATATAATATAGCTTCTAATGTAAAATTTAACAAAGTGCGTGCAGTGTAACAGGATTTCATCATCAACGTCGGCTTCTCTAACTAATAAGGTAATGATTTAACAATCATGATAAATAGTTAGTAAAGGAGTTCAAAATTTAAGGTAAATGGGTCAAAGACTTGCGTCATGCTCAGGATCAAAGTCTTTGTTTTATTGTTTGGTCGATCATATTCGGCTCAACTCGCCAATAGCGAGGAACCAATGTCCGGTATTCAGCTCATCAGGGCAATCACCTATTTTACATGTTGACAGAAAAGTCACTTACAACAAACCCGAAAGCATAGACCCAGTCCGATTCTCAAACACACGAATACAGCAACGTAAAGACAGCCTGTTGTAACAGTGATGTCTCGAACATATAGCTACCATATTCAATTGATCTGCTCGTATCTGGCAGCTGAATGAATCGCTATTTGTGTGAAATTTACCGTCATGGCAACAATCTTTGGATGGTTGGTGATTGCGTTTGTGATAGTGAGATTGTGACATGTAGTTTTTTAAATCTGTGTGACATGTATTTTGTGGTCCATGAGTTTTTGCGAATATCAAACGGCGCCGATAAATCGACAGCGATAGAAGTTGGATAAACTTTGCTGTACTTACGTGTACCGCGCCTACTCCGCCGGTCGTAGAGCAGTAGGATGATAAGTACCCTTTGTTCAGATGAAACTGCTGTCTAATCACTATACCATGTCCAAAGCAACTGTACATACAGATTGCAATGGTATAGGATGATAAATGGTAATACAAGCCTAATAGTAGTAGATGTAGGCTGATAACACAATGTAGGATGCTCATGCAGAGCCATCAATAGTATATTTAGGTTATAGAAAGTAGTATACAAAATAGGATGCAAAAACTATACGTTCTTCAGGAGAATCCGGGCAGGATTCCATCCCGACGCCACTCGCCGAAAGGGCTAGATTAGTCACCACGGTGAAACTAATCCA
>Ga0209092_10004499_pt1 | contig 11633 bp, 3 predicted proteins | sample FraStrMetagenome_FD_187446 | JGI IMG/M metagenome (GOLD analysis project Ga0209092, IMG submission 187446) | Marine eukaryotic phytoplankton communities from Arctic Ocean - Fram Strait ARC3M Metagenome (SPAdes) (version 2) | ecosystem: Environmental > Aquatic > Marine > Oceanic | place: Fram... | reverse complement strand
TTAATTGATTTACACCAGTAATATTAAAGTTATTACCTGATATGCCATTAGAAAGAGTTAAACCATTAATACCACCACCAGCATTTAAAGCTCCTGTAAGCGTTCCACCCGCTAATGGCAACTTAGTTGCAATACTGTTTGTTACAGTTGTACTAAAGTTAGCGTCATCTCCAAGTGCCGCAGCTAATTCATTAAGAGTATCTAATGTAGCTGGAGCTGAATCTGTGATTGCACCAACAATTGTTGATTGTGTAGCATAACCGTTTGTCGATAAGTATGATCCTACTCTTGCGTCAGTATAATACTTATTAGAACCTTCTGTAATATTCGAAGTATTCTGTGCTGGCATTGTGAATGATATAACACCAGTTGTGGAATTATAAGATAGAGAACCAGTAGCACTTATTGCTGCCCTTGCCCTTGCTGTTGTATGATAAAGATTTCCGCTTTCAGCTATGTCACCCGTATCGAGTACAACTGAACCGGTTGTTCCATTAACACTTACAACTGCTCCTGCAGCTTGGCTAAATGATATCACACCAGTTGTTGAATTATATGCTATATCACCAGTAGCACTTATTGCAGATCTTACTCTTCCTTCAGTATAATATTTGTAATTTGTATGTTCTGTAATATCACCAGTATTAAGAGAGACTGACTCACCAAGGGAAGTGCTGTGTCCTGCAATTGAAATACTACTGTTTTCTAATTTACTGTTAGGAAGAGTTGGAATATCTGCGGGTGATAGTTTACCCCCGGCAATGTCCAGTGCACTTTTGCTTTCTTTTACTTTACCGTCACTAGCTAGTAGTTCGGCTAACAGTCTACCTTTGGACTTCGCCATGGTGTCTCCTATATATTAATCTTTATACTACTATTTATGACCAAACTGCTGTGCAAATGGTTTGTACTAAAGCGTCTTCTCCACTTACTACTGTAGCTGCTGAAGATTCTACATTGTCTTCATCAACAGTTACTGTAAACTTAGCAAGGTGCTTTACTCTATTAGCTACTACAGGAAGATCATCGTCACTTACATCATCAATATGATCTTCGTATACTACCATGATAGTAGGCCACGCTGTGCTTAATGTATTTTCTGCTGTAGAATCACCTGCAGGATATACTTCGCATCTTTGAACGTGTGTTGTTTTTGTAATTGCCATTTTTTTTATTCTCCGTTATTTTCAAGAGTGTTTATTCTCTTTTCTAATCTATTTATAAGTGTTTGTTGTTCTTTTATGGACTCTACTAATAAAGCAATAGTTGCATTATAGTTAACTGATTTTATTCCATCTTCTGTTTCTCTCACAGCTTCAGGAAGAACCAATTCTACGTCTTGCGCGATTAATCCCGCTTGTCGATTTTCATCGTCGTTATCATTTCTAAAGTAAGTAACACCTTTAAGTTTTTGTACTTTAGAAACAGCATCTTCAATAGGTTGTAAATCATCTTTTAGCCGTATGTCAGAATAAGCTGTAACATTACCAACTGCAGTATAGTTACCGCTTACATCAAATGTATGTCTAAGCGCATTGCTGTTGGAATAGAATTTCATTTCATTTCTAAAATATATACCTAGTCTGTCTTGATCGCTAAAGTTGTTGACTGCACCTTCCGTTATACCTAAGAAATTGGTTGTGGTGGTATCGCCGAAGTGAAGTTCTCCACCTTGAGTCATTCTAATACGCTTGATAGCGCCTGTTGGATACGTTCCAATCTCGGTTGTACTGCTAGAGTTACCTATAATACTACCATTGAATGTTACATCGTTTGCGCTATATGGGTAATGGAAGACTTCTGTTCTAGTGCCGTTACTCATTCTATAGAACGTTATATGATCAGGCGTTTCTCCTGCTGCCCAACCTGGAGAGCCGTCTCCGTTGTATGACATTCCACCACCGTAGTCATTGCTTTGACCTACTTCAATCGCGCCAGTACCTTGAGCATCACCATTGGCTCTGATAAGAGCAGTGCCTCCGTCATCGCACTTAACACTTACAGTTGTACTAGTACCATTATCAAAAGTTGCATTTGTGGCGAATATTTGTCGGCTAGAGTCTATTACTGAGGTTCCGGTAATTTGTATACTTCCTGCGGATAGATACTGATCGCCTCCATTTGGCCCGATTCTAACACCGTTACCATTATAATAACAAAGCTCTAATGGGTCAGTGGAACTCCCTGAATCAACCGTATCAAAACGTGCACTTGAACCATTAACAATACCCACTCCATATGCTGAGTTTGCAAGATAGTATTTTGGAGCAGTTATATTTCCTGAAGAGATAGTTCCTATATCGCTTATGTTTCTACTGGCATCGATAACCTGAGTATCGCCTATCCAAAGAGAACCAGGCAATCTTTCAACCTCAATACTCTGAATAACAACTTCACCACTACCTTGATAATTAGCAATCCATATTAAGTTAAAGTATTTACCTTCAGGGTCAAACTTCTGGTGGTCTCCTGCATTAGTAGCATTATAACCACTAAATGTATCTTCATAAGTATAAACTGTACCCGCGCTATGACCTTGACCTATGACTACACCATAGTTATAAGATGTTGCTGTATCTGAAGACAATCCACTCTTATCTTCGTTTAATGTATGAACACCAAAGTAGAATTTACCTGTACCACTACTTACAGTAACTTGTTTAAATCTTATTTTTACACGGTATGTTGCTTCTGGATCAATAGGTATTAAGCAAGGAATAATTCCTGACTCATTATTAAATGACATTCCTTTATGAGTTGCAGAATAACCATTTCCAGAACCACCTATCAGACTACTCCAATCATTGTTACCTAAGTAAAAGTGTCCTGAAATTTCATAGTCTTCATAAAACTTAGGACCAACTTTTACTACAGCACTGCTACCTGAAACAGTTAAAGAAGCATCAATAATAGTACCACCGTTAAGATAAGTTGTACCGTTATTATAGAAATCATAACTGCCGTGTACTGAACTAGACATCACTGCAAATTTACCTGAAGAAGCGCCGGTCGCTACAAACAAGTTTCTTGATGTATCAACAATGTTTGTTGAACCAACATAATAAGATGTGCCTATTATGTCTCCTACACTATTAATTCTTGTAGTAGTGCCAACCTTATAAGAGTTGGCTCTAAGAGCCCCGGTATAACTTCCTTCACCAGCTCTTATATCCATATCATTACCGACATAGTCAATAAATAGGCTATTAGAAGACCCAGTAGTTTCATGAAGAATATAGTATTCTGACGCTCTTAAAAATCCACCAAACTGCGCTATTGCTGACGAACCTGCATTGTTAATAGTGCCGACTTGTAGTTTGACTGCGGCAGCTGTTGAGGCAGAAGCTTCGACTTTTAAACTACCGGCTATAGCTGTATCATTACTTGAGTCAATTGTAATACCAGTACCACTATTTGCTCCTAAAATTAAACTATTACCTGTTGTTGTTCTAATTGTTCCTGTGCCAGCAGTAAAGTTTAATCTTCTACTTGTACCAGTGATACTTAAATCAGTAGTACCTTGTATCTTTACATCTCCATCAACTCTAAGTCTTTCAACACCACCGGCAACAATTCTAAATGTATTTTCTGCATTAAATTGCAGATAAGTATCTGTGTCACCAGTGTGAATTATTTGGTCAGCTATATAAGCATCTGTAATTCCTTGAATATTGTTACTTGCAAAATCAACAAATGTTGCAGCTCTGTCTCCGTACATGATAAGGGCACCTGAATTACTTCCATCGTGACCCCACATACCCCATTGGCCATTGCCAATTTGGCCTAAACCATCCCAAGAATTTCCCATAGCAGTAGTAAGCGCAGTAGAACCACCTCTATATCCTAAAGACATTCCGTAGTTATCAGCACCAGCAGTAGTACTATTATGTTCTCTAAAGAATAATCTACCAGAACCTTCTCCACTCGTATCTGTATTACCCTCCATAGAAGCCCAGCAACCTGCTACACCATTTGTTCCCGCACTACCAAATGTCAATGCGGCATTGTCATAAGCAATATTTACGTTTCCATTTTCACCATTTACAATAAGTAAATCCTGAGAGGTTGCCATAGCACTAATACCGCCATGTCTACCAATTACAAAATCTGCATCAGCCGAGTTATTAGAATTAGAATCTAAGTTAATAAATAAACTACCATAAGAGTTAATTCTTAGATCATCAGCAGCAGTAAAAGCTCTACCTCTTGAAGAAATACTATGATTTGAAGATCCATCTCCGTATAAAGTTACTCCACCCGATCTTGGTACATGCAGGTATCTAGTACCAGTACCTGCAGCATCTCGTATATCTATAGTGCTTGAGTGAATAGTTCCTTCTACTTTTAGGCTATTAGCATCAATAGCCGTTGCATCGTAAGAAGAACCAATAGTCATTCCACCATCAACGTGTAGCTTTTTATTTGCTACGTTTGACCCACCACCTCCAATAGCGAAAGTGCCGTGAGTTCCATTGTGCCAGATGTATTGTGTGCCATTGCTTCCGCTATCATTAAAGCCTATTCCTGTCCAAGAACTAGGAGATGTTAATAGAATTTGATTATCATTAGTATGGTTAATAGTTAATAAACCAGTCATCGTACCACCAGCTTTTGGCAATGCCGCACCAGCAGTAGTCGTAGTCGAAGTCAATACGCCATCTCGTGCAGCAATGTCTACACCGTCAACTGTTCCTGAAACTGATATATTACCATTAAAAGTAACCGTATCAGCGTTGTATGCATAATGGAAGACTTCAGATCTAGTGCCAGAATTAATTCTATAGAACGTTATATGATCAGCCGTTTCTCCTGATACAAATGCTGGACTGCCGTCTCCGTTGTATGACATTCCACCACCGTGACTTCCATCATCTTGTGAAACTTCAAATGCACCAGTGCCTTGCCCCTGTCCTCCAGCTCTAACAATTGCATTACCACCATCATCGCATCGAACATTTAATAACGTACTAGTACCATTATCAAAGAGGCCAGCTGTGGCAGTGATTGCTCCACTATCGATAGTGCCAACAGTAAGATTTCTTGATGTATCCAAGAACTCAGTGCCGGTCATTCTTAATGGTTTACCACTAAAATTAATTCCACTGGCTGCTAACTGTATTAAATTACCATTCTTATCGCTGTATAGATTTAAATCACCATCACTGTCTGTTCCAATATAGGAATCTCTAGTGCCATCTCTTCCATAGTAACTTATATAATTCCAATCATTGCCATCGGAGCTATTAACATATAATCTTAACTTGTCATCTGTTGTGGAGTTAATTGTAATATCACCAGTAGCGTTAACAGCCCCGGCTACTAATGTTCCACCAACATTTAACGCATGACTAGTCGTAAATCTACTGTTGGATTTATCCCATAAGATAGTGGCATTAGTTGTGCTATTAACAGCATCCTGAATAGTAATACCTGCCCCATCAGCAGAACCTGAGGTATCTCCAGCTCCATAGTTTAGAGTTATATTTTTATCTTCGACATCAAGAGTTGCAGTATTAAGTGTTACTGTAGTACCATTAACAATAAGATTACCTGTAACTGTAAGATTGTACCCCATAGTTACATTTGCACTATTGTCTATACTAATTGCAGTAGTGGCATTTGTAGTACCTATATTTAATCCATTTGTGTCTCTTGCAAGAACAGATCTAGTATTTACAGATATGCTATTTGAGGATAAAGTTAAACTTCCACTACTTGTTATAGCCCCACTAGAGATAGTGCCTACGTTAGTAGCGGGATTATTTTTAAAGTCTACTGCACTTCCAGTTAACGCAAACTCTACACCACCACTAGCTCCGTGCGTATAAAAATTTAAGACATTAGTATTAGCTGCAATTAAAGGTTTATTAGAACCATATCCACCAGCCCATTGGATATCAGCACCATCATTTAGTTGTATTTTACCTGTTACTGCAGTATTAGAACCAAGTGTGATTAGTGAACCAGTATCTGTAATATTTGAATCGTCTAATATTGTGCCATTGAATTTGACTACTTTGTTAGTAACAATATTTGTAACGCCGATTGAGGTTGCTGATATCGCACCTGATATTGAGGCTGCTTGAAGTTGTCCACTTGAATTAACTATTAGAACGCCACCTACTTCGAGGCCGTTCTTTATTCTGAAATTATGATGCGTTGCCATAGGGTTTCACTCTCCACCGTTAGCGTTAATGTATTATATACTTCTATTTATACATTTACTAAACTAGGATAGAGTGTCTAACAACTTTAAATTGCATTGAATCAGTTGAAGCCGGAGTTGCGAGGAGTCTTACATTGCTTGAAGATATATCAGCATCAAAAGAAGCTTCTCTTGCTGAACCAGTAAATATAGTACTATACTCAGTCATTGACGGAGTTGTGCCATCGTGTATTAAAAGTATTTCTGTTATTTGATAAGTGCTATCTGTAACATTTGTAACCTGAACCGTATATCGTGCACTTCGGAAGTCTGCTGCAGGGAAACTTTCACATGTATACTGGCTTGTAGAAGCGACACTCGATTGATTAGTTTCAATACCTAGTACTTCTACTTGTAAAGCTGCTTTAACATTAGTGGAATTAAATCCATTACCTACTGCAACTCGGCCAGTTGATGTATCCATGTACATAAGACCAGTGTTTGTTCCACCAGTATTTCCACGGAACTCAAAGTCACCAGCTGCCGTACCTGTTGTTGCTTTCCAAGTTCCACCATAGTTTCTAAATTCGTTAGCTGATCCTGTATATACGTTAGAAGCAGATGTAATACCAGCGCTATTAAGAAACATTCTTTGAGCACCGCCAGTAGAAAATCTTAACGTATCTGCAGTACTATCAATATACATTCCAGTATTTTGATCACTATCAAAGGTATAAGCTGGAGCAGCATTAGTACCGTTACCTGCTTTTATAGTGTCCGAATATACACTTAACCATTTCTTAGCAGAAGAACCTAAATTATTAGTACTGTCTGTCCCAGATTGAAAGTCTCTTTGAATTTCAACAAGATTAAGAGTATTATTATATCCTATCTGAGCCCAACCATTTCCAGCTGCATTATAAAGTTTTAATGCGCTACCGTTATCAATTCTAATATCACCAGCAACATGTAGTTTATGAGTAGGAGTAGTTTCTCCGATACCAACGTTGCCGTCTTCTCTAATAGTCATTCTTCTAGCAAGAGCTGAGCTTGAATTATTTGTTGAAAAATGTAATTCACCTGCATTTGAAGCATTATGTCCCGGAGCTGATGCAATCTGACCTTGTAGTCTTTTATCTCCGTTAGTATTTTCGCCATAGAGGTTTATGAATGTTTTTGCTGTTGATTGAGAGCCTGTATCCGTACTATAAATAGACAGTACTTGAGCTCCAGAGCCTTCTATTGTTAATTTATCGCCAGGAGAACTTGTGCCGATACCAACGTTGCCTCCATTAAAATATGAATCACTATTTGTTGATATACGATTTGTTAAAACAGTACTAGAATTATAAAGATTAAGGTCACCATCAGCCATGCTAATATGAGCTCTTGTAGCACCGCCGGTATTTCTAAAGTAATAATTTTGGTCTCCAAACATTCTAACATAATTTGCACCATAAAACGCAGTATTACTACTTTCTTTTATTTGAACAATACCACCAACAGTAAGAGTAGTGGTAGGATTAGTCTCGTTTATACCAACATTTCCACTGGAGTCAATGTCTATTCCACTACCTCCAAAAGTGCCGTACTTTATTGCAACAGTATCAGTAGAATCATCATACCCTGAAATACCTTTTATAGTACCTGCTTGAGAGTAGGCTACGCTAGAATCGTGACCATCTGCTCCTGCTTCTACTTTTACTTGAGCAAAAGTGTTTGTTGCGCTTTTTACATGTAGCTGTATATCTGGAGCATTTGTTCCAATACCAACGTTGCCTGATGCATCAAATATTACTTGATTTGTTACTGTACCTGTTGCAGCTGGCCTAAATACTAATTTTCCAGAAGTAGAGTTAATCCAATATTTATCAGCATTGTTTTCAGTAAATCTTATATATTGACCATAAGCAGTATGGCTATCAATATATAATGAGGCATGATTATCCTCTGATTCTATTCTTGCTCCATGGTCACCACTAAATTGAACATGTAAAGGCTTTGATGGAGCCGTTGTTCCGATACCAACTTTTTGTTCAAAGTTTATATCTCCATTTTGTCCAACATTATATACTACATTTTGTGATGATGCACCAAGATTATCTGCTAATAATTTAAGTCTATTATCTTGACCTGAACCAACACCAAAGTATTTTAATGAGTATCCATAAGCACCTAAATTAGTTGCTCCTCCATGATTACTATTACTAGAATCGCCATCTATTCTCCAAAGAACAACATCAGAGCTTCCGCTTCCTGCACCAATTCGTAAAGCAGTTCCACCATTATTTTGATGTAACCTAAGTGTATTTGCAGTATTTCCAGTTGTTCCACCTAAATCTAATTTATATCCTGGCGAACTCGTTCCGATACCTAAACCAGTAGAAGTCAATATCATACTTGAATCACTAGCAGCCACTGATGCAGTGTCAATATTAAATCTTATAGTGGAATTACTACTGTTATTATTAGCATCGGCTACTAATACTAAATGACCAGATATATTAACAACTCTACTTTGAGAACTTGAATCTGTTAATTTAATACCTGAAGTGGCGTCAGATGATTTAAAGTTGGCTAAATAATCGCCAGGACCTTCGACTTGAAATGTACTAGATGGGTTAGTAGTACCAATACCAACGTTACCAGTGGAGTCGATGCGCATGTGCTCTGTTAAAGTATACGGAGAAGCCCCACTCTTTGTTGAAAATGCCATAAAGCCAGGATTACTGGTAGTTTCCTGCTCGTTACCAGAATAAATTTGGCCAGTAATAATAGTTTGCCCATCGTCAGGTGTATTATCTCTACCAAACTGTAACGCTGTTGAGGCTACACCTACACCACTACCATATCCATGTTGATTGTTTAATATTAGACCTGCTTTAATACCTGTGCTATTAACATTAACAACTAACTTTTCACTAGGATTAGTTGTTCCAATTCCAAGTTCACCTGCGGCGTTTAACCTCATCTTTTCGCCAGTTGACAAATTATCTATATTCCATCTATGAGAACTAGCTCCGACCGCATTTCCAGTATCAGCAATATATACAATATGACCATTTTGAGTACGTATAGCGGCGGTGGACGTAGAATCCTTAAGTTCTATACCGGCATTGTTATCACTAGATTCAAATCTAGCAACATAATCAGTCGTACCACCATTAACATGCAAAGGCCTTATCGGATCAGTTGTTCCAATACCAACTTTACCGTCAGCATCAATTCTTACATGCTCACCGTTTGTAACATTACTAAATGATATTTCTCTGCCAGATTGAGCTTGAAAATCAAATACACCTGAACTATTTTTTATTAATCCAACATCAGTAGATGTCGTACCAATCATAAATCCATTTTGAGCAAATACTTCTTTATTTAATGTCCATCGGTCGTTTGTAGATTCATATACAATATTTGCACTTGCACCAGCAACTGTAAGTCCAGCACCATTCGCAGCAGCCGCATTTGCCGATCCACTTGCTAAAGTAATATTCTTATCGTCTACCGTTAATGTGGTAGAATTAATCGTTGTAGTTGTACCATCTATTTGTAAGTTACCAGCAATAACAACTGTTCCGGTATCATCACCATGAGCAGCTGGATCGATTGTAAATGTTGATGGTCCTCTTAGATATCCAGTTGTTGTGATATTACCAGAAGTAATTCCACCCGGTAAGTTTGCTGTAGGGCTTCCACCATTTCTATTAATAGTGTGATCCCAGCCGTTTCCTGCAGTATTTAAAGTGTGCAGTCCATTCGTTCCAAATAAATTTCCAGTCGATTGAACACTACTACCAACAATTGCACCACTACTTGTAAACGCACCCGATGCTAAAGTTCCATAGAAAGTAGCGGCTGTACCACTCATTCCAAGAACTTCGTCAGATGAAGAAGTACCAATAACCAAAGTACCAGAAGAACCCCATAAATCAGGCGTTGTAGTTCCAGAGCTACTTCTTGATAAAGTAATACCATAGAAACTACTTCCTGATGTTCCATTTGCTGTAATAACACCACTTGTTGTAATAGCACCGCCCACAGCTAGGTTGTTGGTTATTGCAACATCAGCAGTTGTATCACTAACTGAAGTTGCGTTAAAGCGCATGACATCTACAAAAGAATCAGTACCCGCGTCTACATGTTTCATGAAGCGCAAGCCGTAACCGCCTGCTCGAATGATGTAATTAGCACCAGCTATATCATTAATTCTTAGTGCGGCCGCACGAGATCCTGCACCAACTGTCACCCAATCGTAAGGCCCTTGACCATCCTTCGTTACGTTGTTTTCAGTCACAAGGTCAGTTGCAGTTATACTTCCAACTGAAATATTATCACCCGATTGGTAATATGTGGAATCTAAAATACCAGTAAAATTACCTGCAGTAACAATTTTACTTCCTGCAGTTAAGTTGGCAGAAGTTGCCCAGTATGGTTCGTCGTCTGTACCTTTACCAAAATACCTTGAGTTACCTGCACTAAATTGTATACCAACTTGATCACTAGTAGCACTAGCTCTTTCTAATGTAAGAGGTGTTGCATTATTATTAGATGTTAAAACTGATAGACCATCAATATCCAATGAATCAGCTTGAACTTCTCCTGTTACGTCGATGCCTGTGGAGGTAGTTGCTATTTTCGCTGAGCCGTTATAATATAGAGTTACTGCACCGTCTGTATTGGCAAGAATCATATTCTCCCCATTGGTTTTTTCTAAAACAATAGCAGGACCTGCTGATTGCAATACTAAAGCGCCTGTGCCTGATTCATTTATGTAACTATTAGAACCATCATGGAATATTTCTAAATCTAGTGAATCACCAAACTTAAGTTTTTGATTATCAGCAAAGCTCAGATCAGTTACAATTGAAACGTCTGACTTATATGCATGGATTTGAATTAAGTCACCGGCATCTGCAGCAGTGGTTAATACTACTGATGTTCCATTTGTTCCTGTATAGTCAGCGGAAGATCCTTCGTCAAGAAGAATACCATTCATAAAGACTTGAACTTTAGGAGGAGTGCCCGTGTTATAGGCTAGTGTATTAGAATAAGAATCTGCGCCAGAGAACGTGGCTTGATTAGCAGTTGCTGTATATTCATACGCAATAAAGGAAGCCGCAATGCCACCTCCTGCTCCGACCTCAATGACTGTATCAGTGCCGCCTACACTTTTTTTCATGTAGACTTTACCGTCTGCAGTATTAAGTGCTAGCTCTCCTAGATTTAAATTTGATGTAGTAGGTATAGATCCACTGACGGCGGATCGCCTTAAACGAATGTCTGATTTCCTGGCCAATTTTGGCTTCTCCTATTGTTCAATCTCTATATAGAGAATTTATAAAAAAATGTATGTACAAGCACATATATATGTGTTATAATACTATTTATAATAGGAGAAAAGCTAGATTAGTAAGTTCCGCCATCTATTACATCAGAAGCGAATGGAACACCCGAACCATTAAACTGAATCAGATCTCCCTCAGTA
>Ga0209092_10004498_pt1 | contig 11633 bp, 5 predicted proteins | sample FraStrMetagenome_FD_187446 | JGI IMG/M metagenome (GOLD analysis project Ga0209092, IMG submission 187446) | Marine eukaryotic phytoplankton communities from Arctic Ocean - Fram Strait ARC3M Metagenome (SPAdes) (version 2) | ecosystem: Environmental > Aquatic > Marine > Oceanic | place: Fram... | reverse complement strand
CTCACCTTCATTCGTTGAGATCCAGAAAGGCTGGACCATACACTACCAGATGCAACACTGCTTCCAGCCGATGAGTCCAATGAAAAACCACTGCCTGCAGTAGGGGTTGGTAAAGGAGAAGGGGCAGGCGCTGACGCGAAATTGTCAAAATAGCTGTTTCCCGAATTGCCAGCAGGCTTCAAGGGCTGATAGAAGGAAAATGAGATGAAACGTCGAAAAATGTTACCTATCAAAAAATGTTTTTCACAAACCTTCATCTTTTGAGATCCAGACAAACTAGCCCATACACTACCAGACGCAACACTGCTTCCTGCAGAGGAGTCCAATGAAAAACTACTGACTGCAGCAGGAGCAGGAGCCGGTGCAGGGGCACTTGGGGCGGGCGTAGATGCGAAGTTGTCAAAATAACTATTTCCTGAGTTGCCAGCTGGCTTTAAGGGCTGAAAGAGAAAAACAAGATGAAATGTCGAAAGTGGTTTATGACAAAAAACAGTGTTACACAAACCTTCATCTTTTGAGATCCAGACAAACTAGCCCATACACTACCAGACGCAACACTGCTTCCTGCAGAGGAGTCCAATGAAAAACTACTGACTGCAGCAGGAGCAGGAGCCGGTGCAGGGGCACTTGGGGCGGGCGTAGATGCGAAGTTGTCAAAATAATTATTTCCTGAGTTGCCAGCTGGCTTTAAGGGCTGAAAGAGAAAAACAAGATGAAATGTGGAAAGTGGTTTATGACCAAAAAAATAGTGTTTCACAAACCTTCATTTTTTGAGATCCAGATAAACTGGCCCATACACTACCAGATGCAACACTGCTTCCAGCTGACGAGTCCAATGAAAAACTGCTGGTTGCAACAGGAGCCGGTACAGGGGCACTTGGGACGGGCGTAGAATCAATGTTGTCAAAATAATTATTTCCTGAGTTCCCGGCAGGCTTTAAGGGCTATACCGAAAGAAACAAGTTTACAAGAGGTCAGCGTGGAAAATGTTGGCTTTGGTAACGACCTTTCGCCAATGTGCTCACCTTCATTTGTTGAGATCCAGACAACCTATCCCAGACACTACCAGAAGCAACACTAGATCCTGTTCCTCCACTCAACGAAAAGCTACTTGCATCAGAACTAGAGGTAGGCGCTGCTGCTGGGCCATTACCTACATTATCAACGTAACTATTGGGACTTTGAGATTGCCCGGGAAGTGGCTGAAAATTAGGAATTATAACAAGAATATGGGTAGATATGATGTATCAGCATGCGATAGATATATACATATATATCAAAACAACAACAAAATGTCCAAACAAAAATAATTCTGATGATACCATTGATACCATGACCATATTCATGTAACACCAACGAAACACGTCCCGCCACTCGGCGTACATCAAAGTGAAACTTCGTATTTACCATCATTTCTAAATATACTGCTATCTTTCAACAAGTAACATTCAAACAAAAGCACACCCAATACTCTTCAACCGATGCCATACAACAACATAGCACATACCTTCATCTGTTTGGTCTGCTTCAAGGCGTCCCAATCCATACCAAGCACCAATTCGCTGCTACGCACCTGGTGGAACGTTGGCACTACAAAGGCATAACTACAAAAACACCAAAAAACGAACATGATGAACATTATTTATACATACATAAATATCATGTCAGAAACATAAATCGAAAGAATTTGTAAATCGTAAAAAGAGCTTCCTTGCGCCAAAAGAAAAAGGTTTTTGGCCATGCTCACTCAACACGGGTGGGGACAATTCATTGTCTCATAACCCCCCCCCCCCCCCCCCCCCCTTCCTTTCTCTCTATAAACACATTATTCTTTCTTTAAGGGAACTTACGAAGATCCATTGAAGGAAAGGGTTAGTGATAGCAGAGCTGTTGCCTTAGTCAAGTTCATAGTTTGTATATTATATGGATGTGTAATCCCCTCGCTGTTTAGTAGTGAGATCTGATATAATTCAATCTATAATCAAGCTGGTGAGAGAGAGAGTGCGAGTACGAGCCTGGATATATTATATCACGCTGATAATTTGGTGTGTGTATGCTTTGGATATATGAAATCAAATCAAATGAAATGTAAGAATCGTTTTGGTCGGCGGCACATCTCACACATCAAAGTGGATGGAGCAGGCATGACATGCAAATAAAATCTCGTGCACGGGAAGATAAGATACTCGAGTTGATATTGAGATATCGAAGATCTAACGTCAGTCAACTTTTTGAATCTCTTTCCTGTCTGAGAGTATTTCACATAATTGTCGTATGGTTGTACGTATACAGCAAAGTTCCCAAAGCATGATTATTAGCTGTACGCTGTACAGTGTAAGTGTACCCATCTTCACTATAGAGTCTATATCAGTGTTATCAGTGTTATCAGTTTTCGCAGTTTTCGCAGTACGTACGATGGGAATATATTGAAATCGAAATTGATATGTGAAGTTCATTCCTATCTTTCACTTTTCATTGGGTGTTGAATATCAAACAAAGAAAGAGGGTCTTCCTACATACATGTATTCCTATTATTATATCCAATGATATCGTCTTTATTGTTATTGATTCTGTGAACATCATCGTCATCAGTCATCATCATCATCAGTCATCATCAGTCATCATCATCATCATCATCATCATCATCGTAGCAACAGCAACAGAAGATTCTCCCCTGACTTGACACTTGACATTTGTTTCTACAGAAAAACATTGGAAATAACTTGGTGCAACTGATTTATCATCACCATCATCATCATCATCATCATCATCATGACCAAGAATGTCAAAAGGCTAGCATCAGGACCGATCACAGGACATGCCCTTCGTCTTACACCTGGTACATTACTCATGAAATCCCTCAAGGATGCTGCTGAATCGATATTCCATAGTAGTGATACAAATAATAATGCGAGGTCCGTATTTATTATAACTGCCGTGGGCTCTTTGTCGGATACAGTTACTCTTAGAATGGCCAATGCCGATGCTTCCAAACCAAATCCCATTAAAACGTTTGAAGGTGAACGGTTTGAAATAGTTTCCATGACCGGGACATTTGCTCGAGATCGAAAATGCCATGTGCATATTTCCTTGTCAAGCAGTGATGGGGCAGTTATAGGGGGTCATTTAGTAGAAGGAAAGATCTTTACGACCTGTGAGCTTGTGCTTGGTAGTATGAGTTCAGTCGAGTTTAGGCGGGAACAAGATGATGAAACGGGATTTACAGAGTTGGTGGTGAGACAGATTGAAAATGGTCGCGGTATGGCTTTCGTTGAATATCTGTACAATAATGGTGGTTTATGCGTTGGCTTGTGCTTGATTCTGTGGAGTTTATTACGTTCCTAATGTGGATTCGAAAAACCAGTATCGTGTTGGTCAATATTCTTTCCATTACAATACCCTACTATTTTGAAGGTGATGTGATGTTTTCGAAGACATTTTGCGCGAAGGTTGGGTGAATTCATGGCTAGCTTAATACCGGTAGTGCAACTGCGCACGTCAACGCAAACATAAATGCAAATGGTAAAATGGATTCGAGAGGTGGTCATTTACTACAAATTGATCAAGATAGAAATTGAAAACAATGAATTCCAGCCTATTTCTATAAGTTGTTCTCCTCCGGTAAAGATTGATGTGTACCAAGAAGATTTGCGACAAGCCCGATTGATCAGCAAGTCCTTCACGATGCAACGTTTAGTGCCGCAGGTAAAATGCAGTTGGTTTATGACAATCATAATACCGACAACAAGTCTCCGTAAAAGAGGTGAAAGAATAGCAAACCATTAATTTTAGGTATGTATGATATCATAGCGCAACCAAATTCGAAATGATATTTTACATCGCCTTTTATTAACTACTTCATCCAAAAGTATGTAATCTGGACCTTGAGAGGAAGATTGGTTCAAATCCTTTTTGCCCTGACTTTGTACTGTTTCTTCATATCCATGGTAGAGGTAGTTCTAGGAACACGAAGAATTGAACTGAAGTCGTGGCGTCTTTGCTTACGAACTTCAATTCTAACATCATCAGATGGCAATAGCATGGAGGAAGTTAGTATGGTTGTCTATTAAGGCGAGACGATATTTATAATGCTCGCGAATATCTTCCTCGAGAACACAACTGGTCTAAAAGATATTTTCCTGTACAACTACTACAAGGATTTCCATGAACTGTGTTTATAAGAAAAACTAGAAATAAAGTATGAACCTGGAGATTTGCGATCAAGAAAAGCTGAAACGCGCTGTCAGGGTGGTTTTGATTTGATAAACCAGACAGTTACATTTCCGTGTACAACTAACTATTAAGTTTAGATAGTTACACAAGAAACTAATAGTTAGGAAGGAATTGTAATGTCATAGACGGGAACAGGTGCTCTTGAAAAATATGCGTCGATTTCATTTAGGAAGAGGATAATGCTTGCCAAATATTTTTTGGTGGTGAACCGAAAAGCTTTGAATCTACCCTACTTTTGATCGTGCACATCGATGCCTTCATGAAGAACATGTTGAAAATTGAAAAGGTGACGAAATCCACACCCTGGATTTTTCGATCTTATCGACAGTGCGAAAATTTTCGTTCTCATCGTCTTCCCAAATGATGTTACGCAGTACGACACGGTAACAACATCTCACTCATAGCGTATAGTCTTCGACCTTATTTGAAAGAGGCTGTTGGTATTTTACGTCATCGAGGGTAGGAATGTTGCTTACTTCTCTCGATCTAAATGATGTTCACGTGCATATCGAATTCCATTATCAAAGCAGGGGTGAACTCTTTTTCATTCAGTCCCTTGCCTAGAGTCAGCTTCAAGGGTCCGTACAATACCGTCGATTGTATTGAGATTTGATTGGTTACTCCAGTGCGCGTTTGATCTATGCGCTTGTTCACGAGTCTTGAAGCATTTTATGGTCAACGTTGGAAACGGAAATCTTTCGATAATAATAGTATTGGTCTCGTCGTCACTGAGCCTCTTTTAGGAGGGCACAGATTATTTGATTCCTGGAGTATGCAATATTTTCGCTGCCTTCTTTGTCCACTGCATCTCTTTCGCCTCTCGAATAAGATCATCAACTGTAGTGGCTTTGGAATGGTGTGCATTTATGATGAGAAAGGAGATTAGAAAGGCGAACGCTACTTCGATACCAACAACAAATGTGCTGACAAACGTAATAATTAGGATCGTTCGTGAGGTTTTGAATGCCAGTGTCGATAGCTCTAGGGGATGAAATCACATGGAAAGGTAGACATGAATCGATTGTTACGCATCGGAAGTAGCTTATAGCCTCTAGCTTCTGAAAATTAATTAGAAAATTTCACTTTTCGCTCTGGGAGAGAATGACATTGCGCTTCGAAAAAGTGAATAAATGTAGAACGAAGAATGACATACTAATTTATTTTTGAAATAATCTTCGATGTATTAATAATTTCTGTAAAATCGAATTTATAGAATTCCTGTTGATGTTCTTTGCCCTTATTTATTTTCTTTTAAGCCTTTCACAGAGTTATCAAGCTTTAGTTTCAAATCATTTCTCTCCTCGAGAAGTTTCTCAAATTCAGCGGCAAAGTCATCTACAAACGACTCGTAACTTTTGACATTTTTCACCAATTTTTGTATTTCATTGTCTTTTACTATCATCAATTGCTGTATGGAATCAATCTTCCTAACTAATGACGGGGACTTAAGTTTATCGTGCTCGCTTATTGATATTGGTCTATATGGCTTTATAGCAGAGTAAGACGAGAATGCGTACTTAAGCTCCTCTTTTTTCGAGGTTATTTCATCCAATTGTCTTGTGCCTTCGATTTTTGTGATTTCTTTCGTGGCTTCCTTCACAGGTAAATCAAGTGTCCTAAATACGCTAGAAGATTCTGCGACACGCGTTGAGCTAGAAGAAAAGAAATTCGAGGAAGATTCGTCATCAACACCAAATGCACCGATACGCTTTATTGTTAGTTGAGGCTTACTCGCCTTTACCTGTTATTGAAAATATTGAATATGATGACAGATCGAAATCATTTCATAAAATACAATTCAATTACCTGGAACTTTTCCTTTGAAGATGCTTCACCCTATCATTGAAGGTTTCACATGAGAGTTCAAATATGAAAGCAAGGAATAATTACGCGACATACCTTTGTTTCGCCTAGTGAACTGGTGCCAACAGTTTTAACAGATTTCTACATACAAAAATAAGAATCGGCAAAGCTATAAATAGAACCAAAATAGAACTTACCTGCGGTACTTCTCTAGGATAAGAGAAGCTTGTATCATTTAATGATAGACTAGAAGATGAAGAATATGTTGCTCCTAACGGGACAGTCCTGGTCTGGTACGCTGTCGAAACAGTTTCCTTCGATGCCTTTCCTCCTTCATTGTCACCTTCTTCAATGTTATTGTCTGGTTTTCTTTCAATAGATTCGTCGTTGTCATCACTTCCGGTTTTTGCGGTATAATCTTTTACTTCTGACGAGGACGGTGGTTTCTTTTTAAAAAAATATAGATTTCGATTAGAATTAGAACTTATGAGAAGGATACTTTTGTTATGAACTTACGACAACTTTCTTCATAGAATGTGCAAAACTATTATCATCCAACGATAATTTCGTAGGCGAAGAGAATTTTTCACCCAGGGGAACGGTCCTTGGAACCTGAAATTGAGCAGACACTTTCGTGTCATCTTTCGCCTACGTAATATTTAAAAATACAATCATCACTGAAACGCAATATCGAGCAGTTCATTATCTCCACATATTCTCACCTTCGACACCTTTTGCATAAATGTGAAACTTCCATCATCACGAGATAAACTTCCGGAGGTAGAAAACTTCGCCCCTAGTGGGACAGTTGCTACTTTAGCAGCAGCAGAAATAACCTCTTGCAGAGAATTCTCATCATTTTTATCGTTTCCTTCAATATCATTAGAAGTCCTGTCTTGAACGTCTGAAACCTTTCCTTCTTCTTCTGTTTCGTTCTCAACTTTTTTGTGATCGCTCGGCGCTTTCATTTCCTCAGAATTGCCATCCATACCCACATCCTCCGTCGTCACAACAGGGGATTCCAGTTTTGGCCCCAAATTGATAGGTTTGTTTGATGAAAAGCTGCGCGGAAGTGCATTGCTGACGCGTGCAATCTTATTGATACGTCGAATGCTGGTGTCTGGTAAAACTGGCTGGCGACTGTCAGCAACATTTTGTGTTATTTTGTCCGCTATCTTCTCCGAGCCCCTCTGTTTCGGTGGTGCTTGTTTCACTACTGACGATGCGTCAGACTTTTTCGGATTCAAGTCTATTGGCGAGTTGGACGAAAAATTACGAGGGAGGGCATTATCCAAATGAGCCACTTTCTTTACTCGCCTAATACTTGTGTGAGGTAAAAGAGAATTCCCACCGGCATCGTTGCCAATATCAGAGTTTTTCTGTATCGACTCCACCTTTTCGTCAGTTGTCATTACTTGCGTATCCTCTCCACTACTGTCTTGAGAAGGATCACTTCCACCATCGGAAGATATTTCTGATATGTTTTCAGTACTTCCTTCGGATTTCAATACTTTTGCTTCTGCCTCGTCGGAAACGCGGGGCGTTAGATCGATTGGCTTGTTTGAGGAAAAATTCAAAGGAAGAGAATTGTTGATGGAAGGTGCGGTCGCAATCCGCCTAATACTAGTTTTGGGCAAGCTTGCTTTGGCCGGCGTTGCTTCAATCTTTAAAAAATTTAGCATATTAATATCGAAAATCCTTTTAAAATTTATAAAGTTACTAAAACTCACCGATTTCTGTTGACCTTCTGGCGACTTTGATTGCATTGCTGGCTTATCAGACATTTGTCGGGGCGTTAGATCGATTGGCTTATTCGACGAGAAATTCATGGGAAGAGAGGTGGCTTTTTGCTGAAGAGTTTTGATCCGCCTAATACTTGTATTCGGTCGGATTTCCGAGGTCGAACTATTAATTTTTGTCGGCGGCGCTGCCTTGATCTGAAAAGGGCAACTCATTAAATAATTTCTTTCAAACATCATAAAATGTGTTTAACTTACCTGTGTAGATCGTTGCTCCCGTGGTGCTCCCATTTTGAAACTCGAGGTATCCGAAAAGTTAACCGGCATCGAGTTATCATATGATCTTTTTCCAATAATACGCCGAATGCTTGTATTTGGAGCATTGTTTTGAATTTCTTCGTTTTCGGTGTCAACCTTTTGGAAAAATGAAGTATGATATTCGATTCCCGTGCAAAACATATAATGAAAGACACGTACCTCAGGTTGACTGTTTATCTCAGATTGTTCTGGCTCATATGCATTATTTGGCATATCGCGACTTAGTTCTGGTCGAAAGTTTTGATCTAATGGCATTCCATTTTCACCTACGAGATTGAAGGGTCTTGTGCCATCATCAGATTCTAACTTATCCACACTCTATGAAGCATCATCCAGATTAGTTCATCGATTGTTACGAATACATGATATTTGAATATACGTAGCAAGTTCTTACTTTCTTCGATTCCAAGGACAAACTTGAGGTTGGCGAAAAGTTTATTGACATTGAGTTATCATATGACGCCCCACGCTTCCTAAAGCGTCGAGATCTTTTGTCTAATAAACCTTCATCTGTAGCAAGGACAGGGGACTTTTTCTTTTGTGGTAAGTTTGCGTTCGACGAAATTTTGGGGGGCCTATTCTTTCGGGAACTCATATTCCTCTCTGAGGTTGAAGAAAACTTTGCCTCGTATTCGTTTGTGACTGATCTTGTCCTGAAAGTTCTTTTCTTTCTGGGAGAAACATTTGAGAAACGGGAATAACTAGCAGCTTGACGTGGAGTCTTCTTCTCACTTGCCTGTCTCCGATAAAGATCCGCCACCTCCTTGGGAAGTGATTGGGGTGTTATAGGATGGACAGTTTTGTCTTCATCCCTGAATTTGGTTTTTGTCACCGACTGAAAAGACTGAGCAGTGACAGGATGCACTGTATTGGCATTCTTCGAAGTCTGAGCTCGTGCAACAGACTTCTGAGATTGTACCGTATCACTTGCCGTTGGGAGTTTTTCTTTCACTTGCTCCGTCGTGATAGAGCTATTTTCGTCGAACGATTTCTTGGATATTTCTTTTTTCTGAACAGGAGTCGATTGCTCGTCACTTTTATTGCTTATTTCCTCTTTAATTTGTTCACTTTCTGAAACTATATTTTTCATGGTCGATGAACCATCCTCGATGATCGGTTTCTCAGTAATGCTTTTTTCCTGGACAGGAGCTATATTTGCATCCGAAGTAATCACTTGTTCCTCTCTATTGGAATTCTTTATTTTGCTCTGAGCTCCTTTCTTCGTAACTGTATCCAAAACCTGTGAGAGCTTATCTTGAACTGATTTGGATTTCTTAGCTTTCACTGCCATATTCTGTTGCTTCTCATCCTTTGCAGAGGCAATGCTTTTGTCCTCTTCCATTGTCTCATCCTTTATATTTTGAACAGCTTTATCGATGGATTTTTCATCATCTGTAGGATTCATCGCATTCGTTGAAACTTTCTCTTGTGGAGTTTTCAAATCCGAAGGCTGACCTAAAGACTCGGCTTCATTGCCGAAAACATCCTTCAAAGATTGTTCCTTATTTACTTCGACACCTTCACCTTTCATTGATATATCTTTGCTTTCGATTGACGAATCATCATTTTTTTGGACGGACATCATAGTTTTTGTTGGTTGAGATTTGGTTAAAGACTTAGCTGAAGTACTTTTTTTGCTCGTCGTCAATTTTGATGATTCTTCATCATTGACACTTGCTGCCGAATTAGGCTGATCCGTTTCTGATTGATTTTGATTTGAAATTGCTCTATCATATAAGTCCCCAACGCAAATCTTATCTTCCTCTGGTATCACAGTCTTACCAACAACGTTTTTCTCCAAACCAACTGTTCTGGATTCATCTGCTATAATTTCACCCGTTGCAGTACCATCGAGAGATTCTGTCTCAATTTCTTTCGAAGAAGATTCATCCAACTTCGCAGTTGCCGATGACTCATCCAAAATGTTTTTGATTTTACTTAAAACTTTTTCCTTTTCATCACTTTTTCTGTCAGAACCACTATCACCTTTTGCATTTGGCGATTTGCTAAAAATCCATTTTTCAACTTCTTTAATATCATCGAAGAGCTCTTCGGACAATTTATCTAATTTTGAGGTGTCAGAATTTTCTTTTTCCTTCAAGTTTTTTGCTGGCGAAGAATCAACTACGGCCTCCGTCTCTTTTACTTTCTCCTCCTTCTTTTCAGCTCTTTTGATTGCATTTTCTTTGGCGCGTCGTTCACTTTCCAGTAAGTCTTTTTCCATTGCAGATTCTATTTGCATACGTTTCTTTCGAAGCGCGCCTATTTTGGATGATAGTTCATTGGCTTTATCTTCGACGAAACGCATTTTTGGTACATCACTCTCGGTGTCATCTTCACTTGAAAAGTCACCATCCTCTGGTTCATGTGTACTATTATCTGGCTTGCTGAAACTTAATGGAGCAACGCCATCAGGCTCAGTATCCGATGGCTTCGAAGAAAATTACAACATGAGATATAAGCAAAGACATCATCATAAAACATATGATAACACTTTACTTTCCAACTCCCCAGCATTACATTACAGTGCACACACTACGAAACTCACCTCATTATCATTGAAAAACTGTAAAACCCGATTGTTCAATTCGCTAACATGATCTTCTCCATCTTCCACGGTAAGCAAATCTGCCAAACGCATCGCAGACGGTTGTTCCGAAATTTCGTTGGAATCCTCTGCCGTAGCTTCCAACAACGACCTACCACTTCTAGGACGCTCACCACCTTCATTACTCCAAAACAACTCCTTCGTCCTCGTTGAGAGCATGTAATGCAACCTCGCATAATCAAACATCCCTTTCTCCTTCTCCTCGTTCCTAGCAACCGCATATCCCTGCATCACCGTAAACTGACGAGCCACGACGGACATGCCCACACTCACCGAAAGCGCCATACCCATGATACAATCCTGACTCACATCCATAAACGCATGGTGTTTCATCCAAAGCGCAACTGCCATACCAGGCACCAACCCCACGGCCCCAAACACGGCTGCAGCAGCACTGGCATCCTGTCGCACCTCCTTGTCACGAAGTTCCGTCTTGAGCTGTTCAATGGCACGATCCATGTAGGCAAGTTTGCGCAATTCGAAGGAGGGATCGATGGCTACACTGAGGCGTGTGTCCGTCCGCGGTAACGGGTAATCCTCGTCGTTATAATGAGAAGCCGGTGTGTTCTCGTTGGAAATCGTCGAAGTTCGAGTTCGAGTTCGAGTTCGGTGGCTGCCAATGAGATTCGACAATCCAAATCCCCATGCCGTACTGCAGCATGTGAAGATGAGCAGTAACAGCAATTGCCTGTTCATAGTTGATGATGATGTTGTTGTTGTTAAGTTGTGGTAAGTTGTGTTGTGTTGAGTCAAGATGTGATTAGGATGTGATGAGTGAATGGATATTGGATATTGGATATTGGATATTGGATATTTTTGGATGATGGCTAAAGTTCTCAGATATGAGATTTCTGATGTGACGTGACGTGACGTGACGTGACGTGACGTGATTTGGAAGTTCACTACGTACTCGTACCGTACTCGTACTTGTG
>Ga0209092_10004497_pt1 | contig 11634 bp, 11 predicted proteins | sample FraStrMetagenome_FD_187446 | JGI IMG/M metagenome (GOLD analysis project Ga0209092, IMG submission 187446) | Marine eukaryotic phytoplankton communities from Arctic Ocean - Fram Strait ARC3M Metagenome (SPAdes) (version 2) | ecosystem: Environmental > Aquatic > Marine > Oceanic | place: Fram... | reverse complement strand
GCGCGTCAGCTCCCTTTTTTTGGAATATCAGCACTTCACAAGAAGATATAATTATGGGAGGAGTACTTGAAAGGTTAGGAATTATAACCGTCAATACACAAGATAAGGAGAGAGGTTGGCGATTCTTCGGAAAATGCATCGAGTCCCTACACAAATTCAATGGTAAATCTCCAGAAAGACCGGGAGTCCTGTACAAAAGTTTTCATGTGAAAACGCTCACTGGAATGGACGCATATTCGGCGCAGACGGTCTCATTCCATTTGAAGGACTGTAATGGTGGCGTCATCGAATCTATTTACAGATATCAATCATATTTTTATGGTTAGATTTGAAGATATGATCAAAACAAGATAGTAGTACAATGTTATGGCGTAATGATAGACTAACGGAGCGGTTCGATTACTGTAAGAATTTATAGGCCTCATCTGTTTCCGAAATTCACATTTTGTAGGGTTAATTAAAATTAGTTCGTGAAAGTTATAACTAGAAAATTCCTGAAGATGTTGACGTCAGTAGATAATAAGAAAGAATGAAATAAATTATTGTTGCAATGTCAGCAATATTTTCGAAACCATTTTTATCGTTGTGAGTTTCATTACAACCCGCCTTTCCGATTATTGTTTCCTGTCGCCCCGTTAACTAAGGCTTTTTTATGTCAAAATTGAAATTTCATTGAACCACGGATTCTTGAGAATAGATGCATTCAGATAAAAATCCACAACCTCAATGACTATCAGGCATTTTCGCAAAGTCCCTTCTCCCTTACTATGCTTCAAAAGCATTCGAAGAAATGGACAAATTAGGGTGACGTTGCACCAAAGTGGGTAAGAAGGATACTGCTGAATTGGGACCGGAACTATCGTGATGAAATAGGGACTGCAACAATCTTCTTCTGTGTAAAATTAAGATCATATATTTGTAATTTCATGTTTCTTGTACTGCAAACTGAAATAAAAGTTAGAAAATATCGATAATATAAATAGCAGAATTCGATCGGTCAACATGTATCAAAAAAGTTACGACAAGTGGCAAATAGTTTTCTCTAGATTCTGGATAAATGTGAATGTATCAAAGTTTTCTCTCAAAACTAGGCTACTGATAAGCATCTTATCTTCACGTCTGTACTCTTGACTTACAAAGTCTTTTCATTAGAGGCAAGTTTACACCGAACACCTACAACTTCAGTGCTCTGCTCTGAGTTTAAATGAGATGGAATGGCAAAAACTTGTTGTATTAACTTTGAGCACTGTCTTTCAATTTCTTATCTAATCATCGTTTTCATCTTCATTGTTCTCCTTCACTTCAAGATTTTCGCCGTACTTTTAAATGTACAAAAAAGGATATCATCAGTTGAAAATAACAATTCAAGACAGGGCTGCCAGTACTGAGAAAAATGGCTCACCTGAATAGCATGATCAATATGGGAGATCACCACATTTACGCTTTCCTCATCTGATATGTCCAATGGGAGGAAGCTGACCATCGAATAATCATCTATTAGCGTACAAATACTCCGCGTGAGACGATTCCTCTTTCTTCGCGATACTTCCGAAAGCTCTGAACTATTACCCCTTGACATGTTAGCCTCTTCAATGCTCCACAACTCTTGAGCACTATGCACATCAAGTATCTCCTCAACTCTTTTCGGATCTACCAAATCACATTTGCTCAAAACATTAATATGTGGCAATTCTAATGATATCATTGTCGACAAAGAAAGAAGAACACCGCTCATGAACTTGGGTGCATCACACACGAACGTCGCATCTAGAAGAAAAACACCAGCGATGTGTGAATATCCCCACATTCGAAGTTGTTCAATAATTCGACGCATGATCGGTTGATGCGTATACAACTCTAACTGACCAGGACAATCAATCAACAAATAGTCGTCTTCGAGAAACGCATCCAATTGTTCCTCTTAAAAGACAAAAATAATGAAGAGCACGTTAGAGATTTTGCAAACGAGAAGGATACAAAATCATCTATCGATCCCATTACATACCGAGCCACTCTAAATTCTCCAGCAAATATTCCATTGCGTACATTAACGCCCCATTCGGGCCTAACCCTAATTCCTCCATAACCTCATCGACCGAAATCAAATCTCGAATATCAAATGATAAGTCGTACCCAAAGGATTCGGCAGCTGGATCCAAGTTAGCTACGTAGGCCCTTCTACCTAATGCCATACAATGATCCTGAATTGCCTTGCAGTACGTGGATTTACCAGAACCTAAAAGACAGAATCATAATTGTGTGCGTGAGAGAGAGAGAGAGTATCTTGTCACAAATTCTTCTCTCACAAACAACGAACAGGAAATTATGCTCACACCTGACAAATAAATTGAATGATGGTCGTACCTGCCGGTCCAAAAACAATTTGAATATAACACACCATTTCAATTCCAATGAAGCTCTTTTTTTTCTGCTGATTGAGGTGACTGTTCCAATTCAAGAGATGTGTTGTTGTTGTTGTTGTGTGGTCCCAATCCCACAATCCCAATCCCAAAATCTGAATGGGCAGAAGAAACAAACATAGGAGTTCGCATCTCATCCGGGGTATGACATAAATTAGCTTATATACGAACGTTCATGACCAGTCAAGATTTATGATCTCTCTACATGTAGATCTACTCTCTCTACTCTCTCTACTCTCTCATCCAACACATCCACAGTCACTCATTGCTCTGGTCTATACTCTGCTCTACTCTGGTGATATTGGTGGTGTTGTAGAGGATTGTATACTTTCTATCGAGACAGAGGATCGTTGACCGATATGGAACGTCGAACCTTTCTCCAATGCCTCAGGCCAAATTTGTACCAAGTGGAGGATGACGTGTGGCCACCCAAACGGGAAAAGACTTCTTCTTCTTCTTCTTCTTCTTCTTCTTCTTGCTGTTTGCCACTCCAAGAAGTAGATAGAGATAATGACGAGTCATCGTCGACATCGTCGTCTTTACCGCGTACCGTCGTTGTATCCATTGAACCGGTGGAAGGTGAACCTGCCTGCTTTGCAAATAGAAGGAATGATGATAATGGTAATGGTAATGGTGATGGTGATGATGGTAATAATCAGAGGGGAAGTGGAAGTTTGAAGCGGCATCGTTTGGAGTTGAGGAACGATCCAGCTATGTGTGCATTTGATATGGCATTCGTTGGGTGTTTGCCTTTGGGTAGAAATAATGGAAATGGTAGTCACAAGACAGCTTCTTCTACCACGTCAAGTATGCATCATCAACCTGGTCAACCACACATGACTTCTCCTTGCACTTCTACGACATCCGCATCGACAAGATTGAGTCATTCGCAGCAGTCGAAGCATTCTCCCGCGAGTGCGATCCGTGCGAATGAGGTCAAGGTATTTTTTCGATTTGAAGAGAAGTATGTGTTCGGGGTACGGCTGTCGTCGATTCGAAATGCGAAGATTGTACCTTCCAGCGAGTGTAACCAGTCCGTTCCTGTTTCGTTAGTTGTTCGATTGGATAACTGTTCATTTCGAATGTTCTTTTTGGACGATTTGCCCCCGTTGAATGATAGGGAGGTCAAGCAGGCTGGAAAGGATTGTAACGACGTTTCAAAACAGTCTCTCGATACACTTTCGTACGCAATGAGGTATTTTAATATTCATATTTTGAATGCTTCTCAAACAACGACACAAGCAACGACACCAATAAATAAGACGACGTTTTTACACAACAACATATCAATATTGGAAAGTGAGCATTACTCATCACAAATTTACGATGCAAAGAAAAAAGATAAGGTATGCGCAAACACGAAGCGAAAATATGAAACCAGTCTTTCAAATAGATATCAATCTCAAGTATTAGTCCAAGCTTCCGATCATATGACTGACAGATTAGCAGAATATAACGTCATGATGCATGAAAATGAAGTTGATATTGAAGCAGTGTTAAGCTTGTGTGCATCCCACACGGATTTTGCTGGTCATGAAGGGGTTGAGAAGCTTTCGAACACATGCGAAGAGGTGGGAATCTTGCTTACAGGAATTGCTATTAGGAATTCTTCACTCCAAGCTCTACACACAGACGCAATGACAGCAAAGACTGAAAGAAAGAATGTGGAAGAGGCATACATCGAAGCATCACAAAATATTGAAGGTGCTCTTGACAAACTATTTCCTGATCCCAGAGTACGCGTGTCTAAGAAAGCAAAAGTTACTGAACCAAATAAAGATGTTATAAACGAGCGAGCACGTGTAGCGTCTTTCATACATTCATGTGTGGTTTCAAAAGCCTACAGTCATCTTTCTAAGATGATTTTCAACGAAAATTAATGTTTCGATGAGTTCGATCATGCTTGTACAATTTTCCATGTCATTGACGAACGGTTTTAGATTTCTCCTCTATATGCGATCCTGTACTTCGATCTACAATACAAACAGATACAAGAGTAGATGTAACAAAATAAGTATACAGTTGAAAAAGAACAAAAGCAGAGAAAGAAGTTTATCAACTGTTTTTGTGTATACGTACGTGTAAAGGATCGGCAAAACGTCCGTCATCCTCGAGCTCCTTTAACTTTAGCTTGTGATTTCAAAATTGTTTTTCAAACTCTACTTTGATTCATTGATTAACTCGAGGGGAAATAATAAAACCTAAACAAATGCAACATGCAATACGAGGGAATCCTTTGCGGTCGTACGATTTGTTGTTGTTCGTCAAATCTACTGTTTTACAACTGCTTATTTCAACTGTATACCTCAATGATCAGATTAAGTTCTTTTTCTTCGACTTTATACTCTTATTGTTAACAACTACTTTTGTAGGGAGCAATTTCCTTTTTTTAAGCTCTGGAGTGTTCAAAACTAAACGTTAAAACTTAACACGTAATCATCACTAATTTTTAATTTTTCTTTCAATCGTCTTCATGTAATACTAGAACTTGTAAATAAAAGAAAAATTTACATACATACTAGATAATCGCTGCTCGACATTTCATTTTATGGAGCGCAAAGACTTCGATCATGTAGATGCATTAATTCCAGCAAACTGTACAACAAGTGCATGAAACTTCCGGATGAATTCCCTTGCAGTCAGCATACAATGTCTCAAGGTTCATTTCACAGATTTCATCAGGCACCCTTCCTGTAATTTCGTTATTATTGAATTCAAGGTGCTCCAAAAATTCGAGATTCGCAAAGTCATCCGGCAATGTACCTGTAATCATATTGTCCCACAGGTATATTTCTCGCAAGTTCACCAAATCATCAAATCTAGAAGACAGGTGACCTTCTATTTTATTAGCACTCAACGCAAGAATTTCTAGCGATTCAGCATGAAACAACGAGTATGGGATTGATCCTGTAATATCATTTGAGAAGAGGACAAATTCCGTCATATTTTTTAAGCCATCGAGCGTATCAGGAATATGTCCACTTATGTAATTTCCATGTAGGTCCAAAACCTCGAGCGCACTCAAATATCCAATCTCCTCTGGAATACTGCCATCAAGCAGATTTTCTCCATAATAAATATTGATGAGATCATCTAGATCACCTATCTTGCTAGATATAGACCCACTGAAATAATTAGCCGTCAAATCGATATGTTTCAGGCTCGTTAAAGCATAAAACTCTTCAGGAATAGTGCCGCCCAAAATGTTGTTATAAACTGAAAAGTGATATAGGCTAGATAGCGCTCCGATACTTTTCGGTATGGCTCCTGTCAAATCATTGATTTGAAGCTCAAGGTATTCTTTTGTAGTCATTTATGTTTTTGATTAGATACGATTGAAGTACCTTTTAATACCTCATTCAAATTAATTCACTTACCAAGACTTGATAGATGTGAAATCTCTGATGGGATATATCCAGAAAATAGATTATCTTTTAAACTGATTTCCTTCAAGTTCACTAAATCACCTATCTTTGGAGACAGAATCCCACTAATGGAGTTCTTACTTAAACTCAATGTTTCCAAGTTACTCAAGGAAAAGAGGGTTCCGGGAAGGGTTCCGTTGAGGTTGTTTCTATCCAAAGTAAGCTTCTCTGTTAACAAGATTAGACAATGAAAATTAAATATCATATCAAAGGTAACTTAACGTGATTATACAATGGACAACTCTTCATACCTAAATTTAGACACAAACCAATTTCTTCAGGTATTGAACCTGTCAAACTGTTGCTGTACAGGTGCAACTTTTCAATCCCTTCTAAGAGCCCAACAGAAGTTGGAATTTCACCAGAAAATTGATTATATTGCATCTCAAGCCTTCTCAAACGTTTAAGATCTCTGAAAAGTGCTTCAGGAATTGATCCAGTAAAAGAATTGTCGTCTAACTCAAACTGCATCAACTCGTGCAAATGATGAATTTCCTCAGGCAGTGTTCCCTTCAAATGATTGTGATCAACAACAATTTTAACCAAATGTTGCTTCTCCAACTTTCCGAGTTCAGGTACAAGTTCTCCGACAAGGTTGTTTGATTTTAAATTTATCATAGTGATAAAGAAATCGTCCGTACAAGTAATTCCGTGCCAATCACACTCGCTACCTCCATTCAACCATTTGTGTGATTCAGTCCAATTGCCGCCGTTGCTGCTGTAATAAATCGATGACAAAATATAGCGCTGACGGAGACGAAACAAAGTCTCTGAGTCTTCCTTAGCGGAAATGAATAAAGGATCTTCGTTTGAAACAAAGTTGAATGCAACGCTCTGAGGAGTAGACTTATCAGTAAGGATCTCAGGTGGGGTCACCCTTTTGAGCACTTCAAATACCTCCTGTTCACGTTCCGTCATACCTTCGGTCCAGATAATATCGGGTACTGGAGGTACTGGAGGCGCTGGAGAAGGGTCATTATCTAAGGGAGGACCTTCGCTGACCGCGCCGCTCATTTCGCCGTTATTCCCGTTGGATTGCGTAAAATGAACTGATAAGCCAATCGCGATTGCCGTAAGAACGAGAAATAATCCTCCAGCAATGAACCATTTTCTGAACTGCACGAACTTCGCTCGAATTCTACTCCTATCGTTATCATAGTAACTATCATCGTAACTTCCCTCATCTTCATTGTATTCATTGTGAAATTCAACAATTGTTTTCTTTTTCTTTATCTGTTTCAGCGCATCAAACTTTTCCTCAATTTCCCAACTATCTGCAGAAGCGATGCTATATAGAGAATCTTCACCCATAGTATAAGAATCTGCACCATTTGCTTGTCGTTGTTTACCGCTGGATGAATTTTGGTAACCTCTTTGATGCCCGTTGTTCTGGTTATTCCCTTCATTCAAGGAAGAAAAGTTGAGCTCAAGCTCCACTCCCTCTTGAGAACCACCATGTAAAACAAAGCCCTGATGCCTGTATTTCTTTGACATTATTGTATTGCTTATTTTGCTGGGTTATGTAGATGTTGCTGGGTTGTGGAGATTTTTTCGGTTTTAGGTTCAATGCGTTTATTTGTAATGTTGAATATTTTGATATTGTGGACACACCGCTGAAAGCGAGTTCCTTTGGCGAACTCCGTCCTGGTCGCCGAAAGTACAAATTCATGAAGAATAAATAGACATATTGATTTCGAATAAGAGCAATATCATCCAGCAATTATGCTACCGGGACAAGACTCCACTCAGATTTTTCGTGTATATGTGTAATATTAGAAACTTTCTCAAGATATATTTAAATGTTATAGAGTGTATCAATATATTTATGCTAAATATATTTTATCCAATTCAAACGTGGTTGATTGACTTGAAAACAATTTTGGCCAAAGTGTAAACATGTACGTGGGCACGTGGGTGTGTGCTTTGAAAATTTTGAACATCGTAACATCGTAATCGCAAACCATGATTCTAACAATTCATGAAACCATAAACCACCCCTTCCAGCCAGGGTAGCCTTACTCTATCATGAATATAGGAAAATAATTCGCCTTATGTTGGTTACCTCCTTAAAAGAAACAATTGGATGTGTCATTACATCAACATTTATTATGTGAACGAACATTGATTCCTCTCCTGAAGTACGATGATCAGAGGAAGGGAGAAAAGGAAATAGGAGAAATTTACATCATATAGCTCAAACCTAATTTTTTGTTGAGAAGTAAAACGTATTGTCGTCGTCAGGTATATTAAGGTCCAAATGGTTGGAGAAATTTACATCATATAGTTCAACCCTAATTTTTTTGTTGAGATGTAAAGGAAAATTGTCAACATCACCAAATGTATGTACCTCGCCATCTCATTGCCTAAAACATGTAACAGAAAATTTACAACAAAGATATAAGACAAGAGGTTTATCAATCTAAATCGGAGGAGCGTATAAAGAAGGTAGATGAGTATGCTTAGTGCAGAGTCGTTTGTATTGTTTATTTACCACTCTAAACAAATTATCCCTTTCAGCTGCATGTAAATATATACTACTACCGGTGTACTACTTTTGCATAACGGTATGTAGATGAATCTTTGAACGAGCTTTATTTTTGGTTTGTCGAGTCTTGTGTGAAGATAAAGACGTGAAACAAAAATGAATGAAAACTAGAGGTAATCGAATTGTGCCTCGTGATCACTCATACTTAGTTTTTCTTGTGCTGTGTGTTGATTCATAAGACATACCAAAGCTTTCAGGTTAGCGTTATAAAGATAAAATTTATTGTTATATCTTGATCAGTGATAGTGCGCTATAAAATATATCCATAAACACGAAATAATCACTTCGATCGTTGCCTTTGGCCACCAAGACTGTAGCTGCTGTATATTTTTTTTTAAAACTGTATGCTTTTATTTTATTAACTTCTACTCTTGTACCAGGTATAAATTACTTTGTAATTACAACTCATCCTCTTCATCAAAGTATATTTATGTGTTAATCAAAGTTATATCCAGAAGGTGAAAAATAGTCACTGTAATCACTGCCCAGTGCAACCTTCATTGCTAATTCAGAGACGAGTAGTTTCAGACCACGAATAAGAGTCATACTTTTCCTCTTATCGTTAGTTTCGAACACAAATTTCCCGTCTAATGTCGATTCTATCAAAAAGCATTTGCCATTCCTTGCAAACGGATAATCTCTCAAGTCGTCATCAGTGCACATTCGAATTCGGAAGATATCCAGAAGGTCTAAATTCATAAGAACTTTGGAACTAACCCGCTTAGTATGCAGCGACGATTGATGAATCGTAGTCCATTTCAATTTCGGATGAACTAACGTTGATTTAAGCTGTGCACCAAATTCTATCCAAGCAATACAACTTTGAAACGATACTTTGTTGGCTTGATATTGCTGCGTAGACATATGTCTCGTCATCGTAAAGGGATGGCATTTTATTGCCTAAATTGAACATACAATCATAATCGATAAGAAAATCGTCGCAGAATTCTCAGATGAACAGAAACAATAACTCACATGTAGTAAATTAAGATCATTACTGGCGCCAAAATAATTGAATTGGAACAGATTTGAACTGGATTCCATACAGTCGTCATCACTGAGCACCTCTTCAAATTCTCTCGGCTTTCGACGTCGAATTCCAATCCTTGATCGCCGATTCATTACCCGATCCACCGCTATGACATCGGCCACATCACTATCATAATACAAATCGTCTGACTCTTTCTTCTTATTTTGTTCATCATCTCCGATATCCATCGAACGTTCCAATGATGATATTGGAATATCAAATTGCTCATTACAAAAGACAACCTCAAAGCTTTCAGTACATACGTTATCATGATTCCCACCACAAAGTGTCATCCAATCATCGTCTGAAGACAAGAAATCATCATGTTCACGTGTCTTTCTCATGGGGCTTACAACCGGAGTTATCATTTTGGTCTTTCTTTTGGAAAAATCAAACGTAACATTACCAAAATTTATCTTATCTTCCAAATCGCACATGTCAAAACTTCGCGTCCGTTGCCGATAACGTTTCCAGTGTTGACTCGAGTGAGCCTCATTTCGTAGCGCTTCAAGACGTTCAAGTTGTGCCCCCTTCTTCGCTGAAACACGATTTTGAACATTTTTACGAGGTAATTTATCTATGACTTTAACATTGGAAGAACTGTCCTTGATCGAAGCAGTAGGATCTGTTTCAATTTCGGACGTCGAACATAGGATATCACGTACCGAATGTAAAAACGCATCCAAAATATTTGTCTTTTCCTTGTATACAGATATTTCTTCCTCCTCCAGTCTTTGCACAACGCGAATGGATGTCCTATTCGTACCATTGTGAAAGTTTTCGTCATTGGTTACATCATGAGATTTATGATCCGATGAAACACTCTGGTGTTTCTTAATTTCGTTATTCTTTGGCGTATGTTGATATTCGGCGAAACGATCTACGCTACAGGGCGATGACCTTAGAGTTGCATCATTCGAGATAGTGTTGACTTTATCGTTCATGAGAGGCATGTTATGAAGTGTGTATGCTTTGCTTTTCGGAGAGCAACGTAGATAAGAGTCGTTGTCGTCAATTCTTGTAAAGAAATAAGTTCTCAGTTGTAGTATTGGTGTTAGTCGATGCGTTTTTTTATCAGAGTACTTTTCTTGTAAAATTTTGTACCGGTACTTTTCGAAATATGAATCGGTGGATATATGCTCGTCACTTGTCTTGTCTGTGTACATATACAAACAAACATAATAGAGTAATTTAGCTCAACGGCTAGAAAACAATACGTGCATAGACAACCTGCGAGCCGCGAATCGTTTGTGTGTGTAAAAATTTACGACCTTTCTACATGTATGACGTATGACCCTCGCACATACTGTAACTTCGCATGTAAGCAGTGTGGTTACGTTGTATGAGTATGATAGATACTCCGCTCAACATGTGTATTCGTGATTCGGGTGAATTCGTAAAAAATTGTGTACGAACTTTTTTCAGCAGGCCTCTTTATTTTTTTTTAAACTGTATGCTTTTATTGTATTAACTTCTACTCTTGTACCTCTTTATTTTAGTTGTTAGGTATTACGCTAATTTTCTTCTTGCTACATTCATATGATTCTTTATGTTCTACAAAGAAAAAGATTCTCGTTTTCGCATAAATCGAAGGCCATCGAAAGGAGGTATTATCTTTGAATATCAATAGATGATGAAATCATACATTTTATTATATATCACAAAATATATTCCAAGTTCTAACCGATGCATTCAATCAATCGAGTTCTTAGAGTAAATTTCACCGCTCCCTCAACATTTCTTCTTTCTCTCTCTACATCGAAAAGAGATACTATGTATGTTTGTTTGCAATGTCATGTATTAAGAATATCCACTCTCAACTACAAAAGAAAGATATGTATTGTATTTTAGCTTTAAGCGCAAATCGTTCTCTCTCTTTTGATCTTCGTAGCAAAAGTAGCCTTCAGGAAAGATTTACCACGATGAATTTGTATTGTACCCGTCTTATGACTTATGTGCACCGGATTGGGTCTAACTATATCAAAAACAAGCAGACCTCCAAAAACCCTCATTTGTAACCCTTCAACGGAAACATACACCTTCTCTAGTCCACATGGTATCCAGATGTCACAAACGCATATACCTCCACATTCATAATCTCAAAGTGATGATCATTACATAACGGTGGATTGCCGAAAGTATCGCAGTATCCAGTAGATCCCTTAGTGAACGAATTCTCTATACACAATCCAAAAGAACCAGATCCACCTCCGA
>Ga0209092_10004495_pt1 | contig 11639 bp, 11 predicted proteins | sample FraStrMetagenome_FD_187446 | JGI IMG/M metagenome (GOLD analysis project Ga0209092, IMG submission 187446) | Marine eukaryotic phytoplankton communities from Arctic Ocean - Fram Strait ARC3M Metagenome (SPAdes) (version 2) | ecosystem: Environmental > Aquatic > Marine > Oceanic | place: Fram... | reverse complement strand
GCGTTCCAACGTCAGTTTTAAATAAAAGGCACAATGCAATCTGTTATCACAGAGTGAGAGAGGCTCAGGCCGCAGGTGTCATACGCGTTGGTTGGATCGAGGGAAAATACAACGTCGCAGATCTATTTACAAAGACTACTTTATCGAATGAAGCAAAGAGAACGTTTGTTCAAAGCATATTTGACAACAAGGTTACGCCACTGCTTAGAGCGTAGGTTTCCGTAATGGTACCTCCTGGCATGCGCTGAGTTATGAACCAGGTCGGTAGGGTCAAGCTCGTGAACTTTCGTTCACAAGCTTGCGGGGACTGGATTGGTTTCACTGTGGTGGCTAATCTAGCCCTGACGGCGAGTGGCGTCGGGATGGAATCTTACCCGGATTCTCCCGGAGGACTTATAATCTGTTTTATGATTAATCTGTAATTCTGTAACCTAAACATACTATTGATGGCTCTGCATGAGCATCCTACATTGTATTAGCCTACATCTACATCTTTTAGGCCTACCTTGCTTGGACTAGCATAGTCAAGCATCCTATTACCCTATACCATTGCAATCTGTATGCACAGTTGCTTTCTACATGGTATAGTGGTTAGACAGCAGTTTCATCTGAACAAAGGGTACTCATCGCCCCACTGCTCTACGACCGGCGGCGGAGTACGCGCGGTACACGTAAGTACAGCAAAGTTAATCCAAATCCCTTATGTCTTATATCCCATTCAATGGGACATATGACATATGGCATATGGCTATCAGGGTCACTTCACACTGCTCCACCTGAACATTCACTTTTCCTTAAAACTTCAGAGATACCACGCACTTCTTAAACTCTGATACCGATGAAGAGTTCAAGTACATATACAAATCAAAAGAAATGAGTTGGCATCATCGACACTTCTCCTTGTTACATTGCCTGTCTATCGCCGCCGCGGTTGTGATTTCGAACGCGTTTGTCTTTTTGCCGACTACGAAAAAGGCTCCATGCGTTCGAAATAGTGAGTTTTCCTCGAAATTTAAAATCTCAATGGTGAGAAATATTGATTTACCAGAGTGCTTGATATTTTACGGTCGTGAGGCTGTGTTAGATTTTGCTGACGATGGCGTAGGAGCGATGATTAAGGCAGGAGCAGAAAAAATTCTCAAGGAAGCGAGTGATATCGGGACTCCTTGTATTCTACTGTCCGAAGGTGATATTTCATCGGCAGAGTTAGTTCAGAAGATGATTGATGGGAGCTCCGTTCAGAACTTGATTAAGGCTCTGTCAACGTTAGAAGTGGGAAATGATGAGTCATCTACCTACAATCAAAGTCCGAGTCCTCTCGCTCTTTTGGATGCCTTGGATGACATTACAATCGAACCACGAGGATTTGGAGGGTCGTCTGGATTTGGAACGAAGCTTGCCGATCCACCTAGGTCACCCCTCCCAAAGCATTGGTATGTTTGTATTGAATATATTCTTATGTGATTTTGATGTGTAATCCTAAGTTCAGATTCCTTCAAGTGTTGTTTTTACTTGTGGTGTGAAAGGGAGAGATCGGTGCATAGCTGCTCGACGGGCTGGTATGAGAGTAATTTTTATCGAGAAAAAGTTTGGAGACTGTGATGCTGACGATGTAGTTGATGGCGTTATAACGTCGTTCGAGGAAATCTATTTTATTGATGATATAGCTACTCCAGGTTCATTTTGGTTGAATCCACCTTCACCCAGAGATGAGAATGGAGACCGAATAGACCCCTACATTATCGCGGAACAAATCAAAAGAAATCGGAAGCGCAACAGTAATAAATCAAACGAAGCAGAAGCAGATGGAGATCTGTCAATAAAAGAAATGGATGAAGGCGAAATGGCCAGAATTTTAGCAGATCTTGATTCGCTGTGAATAAGAAAAGAAAATACTCCAAATCGGACCTAACGTCTACTAGGATTTGAGATATGGTGTAAATGTTAATTCCTTTTATTGAATTGAACAATATCTATTTCACCAATGTGACATGTTTGCCCTCTTTCTTAAATTTTTTCTTGGCCTCTAGTTGCTCTTCAATTAACCGTTTAATACCCTTTCTATCTTCCGTTCCTAGTTGCTTTTGAATCTTTGTTCGTAGGAGTTTTAATTTCATACTTTTATCGGGAGCTGATTTCAAAAAAAAATTCATAGCTTTCTTCACTCCTTCCTGTGTAAAGGTTTTTGTTGAAGGATTTTGATAACTTAAACTTTTGTCTTCTTCACTCGTAGGCAACGCACTTTTTGTTACTTCTACCTTAGAATCGGTTGTATCCGAATCCTGTTCTTTATTACTTATTTCAACTGGAACCGGTTTCTTTACCGGTGCATTTATATCTTCTTTAATTTTCATCAAAAAACTCCATACTTCATCTACTTTCTTTTTGTCTCTCATCTTTAAACAGTTAGCCACAAAATTACGAAACTGCTTTTCTTTCCTTGGCACGTTATCACCAAGCATTGCTAATTCTCCAAGCTTAGTTTTGATATCTACTGGAGCCGAGACATCTTCTGCAGCGGTATATATGAGTTCCATCCATTTTTCCTGAGGACTTGTCTTCTTTTTCCGCCCTCTATATAATGTTTTTTCATACCGTTCAGCTTCCGTGACACACGTTGTATGCTTACGATAATCGTCGCCAAAAAAGCTTACAGAACAATCCACGCAGGACACTGAATGACATTCGTAACATTTTGCAGCGTGAGCGTCGACCTTTGCCTTTTTCAGCGTCTCGCCGCAACCATCGCAAGTGAAAAATACCATTATTCGTACAAAGAGGGGAATGTAATTGCTTTCAAGAGAGAGAATTAGAAAATGTAATGGTTATGACAATGTGTGAGAGAAAAGACGCGGGATTTTTCTTGTTGAGAAAAAATTGGTGGCCCAAACGCAAAAGCCATACTAGATCTAAATATATATATAAGCGTTTAACATGTAAGAAAGTTAATGACTATCAGTAATATTTCTCTTACGAAAATCTGACCATTTTTATCACAAATGTCAAATGTCACGCGATGCGGATGTACTTCTAAGCTCTCTGGCTGCTAAGTTAAATGTTGTCCTTTTCCCCCTAAATTCTATAATTTTGAAAGGTTTCAATTTTCTCCGAAACTCCATTATCTTCACTACCTTTTCTTGATTTCACAAATCTAACCGATTTTAAGCCATGCGATTTTCGATTTGCAATTATTCTTCACTTACCATCCTACAATCGTACTTAGAACACTCAAGCATATCTCACCTTTTAAAGTTATTAGAAAACGAAGTTATTTTGACATGTATTGAGAGAAAACGATAAGACGTGTTGTGCATTATTCTTCCAATATGTTGCGATGTGCGAAAGATAGACTTTCATGAAATGTTATCGATAACAATTATATACACGGCGCATCGAGATATCGTGAGAAACAGGTTTAGTAACAAGAAAATTATATTTGAAGAACTATCTTTTTTCACTGATTAATGACAAAAGCTGTAAAGTTTGAAAGAAATATGCAACAGCCCTATACTTTTCTTGGTGTGTCAAATCTTGTTTTCATCCAAAAGGGAGTTCATTTTAAAGGAAAGAATATCATTCAAATCATTCTTCATGGTAACCCCTCCAAAAATAACTACTTCAGAAGAAGCTTCGATGACACACACTGAGTGACCAACTCGCCCAACTTCGATTCTGGAATCGTATTTTAGCGATGCGCTGCATTCCTTTTGTAGTTGACTTTCCAGGTTAAAGAAAACGAAATTATCAAATATTGAAGATTCATTGCAACCACCGAAAATGCACAAACATTTTTTGAAAATAATGGACGAATGGCAGCATCGTGGACATGTAAGTTCTGCTTCAATTTGACTCCATTTCTGACTACTTAAGTCCAATATCCAAATTTCTTTACTGACGCCATTTGCCGTGCGACCACCAACTACATACATTTTAAATTCGACGGAAATGGCTGAATGTAGCTCACGACCAAGGGGTTTCAATTGACATGATATTTGACTCCATCGCATATCACAGAAATTGAATATCCAGGTATCATCAAACATAATTCTTCCATTAGATGTAGTACCACCAAAAATGATCATTTCGTTACCAACTACAATCGCGGTATGAGAATGACGCGGAGGTGGGGCCTCATAATATTTCGATTCCTTTCCTTTACAATGAAGAGGACTCCATTCCATTGCTTTAGTGTCATAACAGTAAAACTCGTTACAACTTTGAAAGCTCGAATTACCTTCTCCATTGTCACTAGTTACGACCTGACCTCCGAATATATATATATTTTCCGCATATGCGACTGCCGTGTGCCCAAATCGAGCTGTTGGTTCCCGACCATGCGACAAATGAGTCAGGACCTTCCATTCTCTTCTTCTCTTAATATCAAAACACCGTAACGTGTTGTCCACGATTGTCCCATTTCGATTGCACCCACCAAACGCATACAACTTTTTATCAACAAGTACAATTGAACTTTGACCAAAACCGAATAATTCTTTTTGATTTGAGTTTGCCATGCGAGTTACTGTTATTTCAATTTCTTCGTCAAGTCCATCCGTAACTTTCTTCACAGGACGTTCGTCCTCAATTTCTTCGAAGTAAATAACGTCATTAGGCGCTGACATTCCTGTCGTATGTGATACTGTTTGCAAGCAATCGATCACGACAGAAGTGCCTCGTCTGAAAAGGTTTTCTGTCCGAATGCATGCATACCAGTAGAAATATATAAAGCTGCGAATTAAAGATTTTTGAAAAAAAGTCTATGTAACACCATAGAATTTTTTGACATCATAATGTGTCGAAACGAGAGCGTCAATCCAGTAAGAGACGATGGTTCTTATGCACTTTTAGCGTAGAAGTATTTACTATGTTTCAATAATTTGTTAAGAAATTTGTTCTGTGTCGAACAAACCATAAATTACTAGGTAAATTAAAGCGATTTAATGTGTGTGAAATTAATCCATTATCATGCACATCTAGAGATTGGGATCTCAATCAAAGAAAATTTGATACCGAATATTTATAAGGAAATATCCACGGTCGAGGGAGATTTGCTTTTGCAATTTTAGAAAACTTTATTATCGAAACATCCGAGTTCCAGCAAATAAAGAATTGAGGTTAAATGTTGAAATACTATTTATATTCAACCGACCACTCCTCGACTTCAAAACATGCAATGCAGAGAATTACCGCACTTTAAACTTGTCTCCGTACGTTGTTCAATCTACAACATTATCCTACGATCAATGTAACCTTTCCGAAATATGAAAATCTCGGACAAAATATTAACCTCCATCAACGCCTTCGGGGCGTAGGATGTCAACTTTTTGCAACAATTACACTATTAGATATGTATGCACCAAAGTCAATAAGTCAGAAGTTGAGGTACATGTCTTACATGACACCTTTTTTCAACCTCTCGATACAGCGTGACAGCATTGGTTAAATGCATTTGAAATATACATGTAGCAAATATCGGTACAAATGTATAGAAATACATGATGTATCTGATACACGTAAACGCAGCATATTATATTGCAACGGAAACAATACATAATTATTTTCGTCAACCATGCGATATGTATCTTGAAATTCGCGCCTTGTGACTTCTGTCATTTTTAATAATGTACATAAAAATAAAGTAGATCTATTTCTCTTAAATCTCATTTTGGCGGACCTTTCGTGTGTAGTGTGTAGTATGTATTTTAATAGTAGTAGTATTCTAGTGTTGTGTGTTGTATGTCAAAGATGTGTCAAAGGAGTGTCATCAAGACATAAGACATGTTACATGTACAAAACTTGGACGCACAAATTTATTACTACTAGTGGCTATTTTAACCCAAATGATAATTATACCACGATCATTGGAAACATATAAATGCCATTTTCTAGTCACATATACACTTGTGATCCCGTTCGCCCAATGCTATAATTGACACTGTTGACAATGACGATATGATAGCTTTGGTTTTGAAAACGTTGACATGAAAGCGTGGACAGTTCGCTTTCAATACAAAAACACAAAAATTTACTCACAATTTTTATTCTTTTCAACATTTCCCACGCTCTCACATTGTTTATTCTTGACTCATCATCTCTACGACTACACCAACTGCAATCATGACTATGAACTTTAGTGATCCCGTGAACCTTTTCAAGGCTGTTTACTCCGTTGGCCTTCTTATCTTCTCCATCATCTACATCATGGGCATGATCGGAGTAAGCGAGACCAAACTTTCAGGAGACGTGAGTCCAGCCTTAGCATACTTCGCTATATGGGGAGCAGTGCTGTGGCTGACCATGGTCGAAGGTGGACAAGCTTCTCTAGTTGGATTGGACCCGGTAAACAGAGAACTCTACAAGGATTCCCATCCCATCGCTTACAAGATTGCTGAAGTATCCAACGTGGGTGATAACTTGGATCGTTACTTGTTGGGACGCCAATTCATGGTTGTAGCAATCGTATTCATTGTGAATATGTCAGGTGCTCCTAATGAAGGTGCAGAGCTTTGGGGATTCCCTGATGTTGTTACAGATATTTTCCTCGGCAGTGGTTTGGCCATGATTCTTTTCACGTGCATGGTTGGACAGCTCAATACCCAAGTAAATGCCTCCCATTGTATGTTGGACTACATTGATAACTACTTTGGTTACTTCACTTTCTGGGTAGCTATGGCCATTGAGTTTTCCGGCCTATTGCATGCCTCATATGTAGTGGCTATGCTTGTTTCATGGGTTGCTGGAAAGAAGATTGAATCGAAGGAACCTCCAAAAGAGGGAGGTGCTCTTGCATTTTTCTGGTTACGTTGTGCACTTTCTGTGTTCATTTTGGCAATGTGCTTCGTGGTAACACTTACAGCTCTTTTCAATGGTCATACTACCATGTGGGCAGATGTTCCTCCAGAGGCAGCCATTGTTGTGTTTTTCATTCTATTGTGCGTTGTTGGTATGTTGGAAGGAATGCAGATCGCATTCTTTGCCGTTGCGAAGATCCCTGAAGCTGATAGAGGAGATTCGACCTTCGCCAAAAAGACATGCGACTTGCTTTTCATTGGAGAGGGAACCAATCTTCCAGGTTTTATGATTGGTCGCCAGCTCTGTGTAGTTTCGTGTATGTTTTTCGTTGCTCGTGTAACTAGTGTTGACCTTCCTGATGATGAAGACAACATTTTTGGCGTGAGCAACAGTATGCAGGAGTTATTCAACACCGGATTGTTGGGAGCCCACATCGTGACTATTATGGGTTCCATTTCGTGGCAATTAGTGGCATCAGCCTTCCCTCTCCAATTTTTGGCAAACCCTTTGACTTATTACCTGTTGCGCCTTTGTTTGTTTTTGGAATCTACTGGAATTTGCACTGGAGCTTGGGTACTTGCTGCCATCCATAAACATATTTGTGGCTTCCAGAGGGATGAGGTCCACATTGGAACAGCGGAGGAACGTGCCAAGGCCAACTTTAAAGACGAATCTGTACATGTCGGAGTTGGTCACATGGTAAAGCTACCCGGTTTTGTTGATAATGCTCCTACAGCCCTTGCAGAATTACTTAAGAAGAACAAGAACGTTTCCCAGTACATTAATAGTGTGATTGAGGACGTGGAATCCGCTGCCAAGAGCGAGAGCAACGTACCTTAGATACATATTCTTATCCTGTATAGAGCACAAAAACAGTTTTACATTTTTAAGAATTAAACTTTATGTTTGTCAAGATAAGACCTACATGAACTCGTAGAATGGGTAGATGATTGTTAAAGACATAATGTTTAGGAACCCAAAATTACCATGTAGATTCTTCAACAGTCCTCAACTACGTCATGTCGTCAAGCCGAACAAAACCGCGTGAAAAGGTATCCATTCAGATTAAACGTGCCTATCCTACTACATAGATGGATTTATGCGATACAATACATGCCATAAGCGTTAACAATAACGAATTTGTTGAATCGTTTCGTTACTAGTGTGATCACATGTACCTACCGATACTTGAATTCACATGTTTTTGCATTAACGTTTAGTCCGGACAAGAACAAAGACCCTAATATGATCGATAACTAACCTTCGAACTTCTACGAATACACAAGGCGTCATACACGTAAGCAACCATGTCCGAAGAATAGTTTTCTCTGGATCTTTTCTGTATTGCGATAAAGATTTGTGTCGATGATCGTTAATTGGCCCAGCTAATCACAAACGACTGCGAGTGTGCTAGAACATTTTGGCCCCAGCCTTTTCCTGTATTTTTCAGCCCTTACAAGACCCTCACAATTATGGCACAATTCCTTTCATGTTCATACCCGAAGGGCTCTGAACCGTATATGAAATTAATACGATTTGCGTTGGTGTGTGCGTTAGGTACGTATTTCTAATATCCGCCAATTGTTTACATCATTTACTGTTGGTAGTATCATATATAATTGCACACTGTCCCTTGAAGTAAAATTGGAGTGTAATGCTTGGAACTTGAAAAGGGTCAACTTTGTTTGTGGCAAAAAGAATTTTTTTACAGGTGGACTGAATAGCTTTGTTTCAATAGTTTCTATGTCGTGTGATGAGGCTTCCTTCATCCGTTTTATATTTGCACTCTTTATTGCTGCCTTATCCTTTTCATTCTTATGGAATTTATCGACAGCCATCACGGTATGCTCGGAACTATTAATTAGATTATCCAATGCTTGTTGTACAATCCGCTCACTTTCTGCATCGGATACACTGGTCTTAGATTTGTCTAATGGTGTATTCATAGTGGTTCTTATGTTGTAGTGTTATGAAGAGGAAGGTATGTTAATGAGTAATTAGTTTGTGTGCACTGTGCAACGGTTTGCAACGGTTTGTGAGGTTTCAACACGTGCAGATACACGTGTTGTGCGTTTTGAAAAATTTGAGAAATGATCAGCGCGCACCGGATGTCAAAATACTCATGCGTCGGACCTCGTAGGACTCACGGCAGATATGCACTCAATCAAGAGAGCTCAAAAACACAGGTACAAGAGAAAATAGTAATGTCACACTCTCGCGATGATCCAAAGACAGACTTTGATATCAATCACAAGCCAAGAGTAAATTTTAACAAAATAGTATACATTTGAAAAAAAGTACTAGGCCCTTCGAAAGCCACTGATGAGATTGAAAACGAAATTTTAAGTGAACGAATAAAGACAAGTGACTAATTGAACACTAAATTACCAAGATCTTCAATATTCTTTTGGGACAGTGTTCCGACCAGCTTCAATCTGCAATCAAGTATGTCAAACCTCATAAGCTACCTCATATATCCGTCATATATATCTGCCCGTCCGAAACCCTAAATATCTCTGGCCACAAACATATCTAAAAATTCGAACATACAAGATATATGCGTTCTAGAGATTCTACATAAATTAAACAAGCATATTCATTCAGTCAACAAAGTAGAGATGAACTTTGATAAAATAGCTTCTCCCTAGAGAGAAAATAAAGATTTGAAAAAAGAATAACACAAATTTGATGCTAGAAACGATTTCAATGAAGTCAATCGCTATACGATGCTTTGGACGGTTAGACACCTATGGCCTGGTGGCTGCGGGATCTTATTAAATTGTTATAGCCAATGGAGGTCTGTTAACATCAGAGGACGAGCCGGGGCATCATTCTCACTCTACTCAAAGACAGGAGCTACCCGGGGGTGTCCTCTTTCTATGGTGATTCACACATTGGCCACCTTACCTTTAATCCGTAAACTTAATATCAAATGCAACCTAGATCGGCACATGTGATATGCTGATGACTGTGGCGCTGGGGCTACTTTCAACGATCTGGAAAAGTACTTTGACCATTAAAAGTACTCGGTCCATCCTACGGGTACACACCTCAACCACAAAAATGTATCCTATCGACGAGTAACCGGAACTTATCATCCGCAAAGTCAAAGTTTGAATGCTATGGAATTTAAGTTGTTACTGGGTGTCGGTACCTCGGCGGTTTCATCGGATCCTCAACACTACGATCCGACTGACTAAGTAAGGAAGCCACGTTTTGGGAGAAGGTGGTTACTACTACAGTCCGGGCAAGCAAGAACTTCCCTCAGACAGTTTACGTCATCTCTCTAGACGGAGAAGCAATATGTTCATCGAACAATAAGTGACGCAGGCAAGTTTTTCGACGGAGTTGAAGAGGCAATAGCATCAGAGTTTCTACCCTCTCTTTTCGATTTTGAAGACGACATCACACGCAAATATCGAAAGTGTTAGTAAAGCTACCAGTCAGAAATGGCTATTTAAGTCTAACCAATCCATTAACCAATACGATAAGTCGTACACTCTTTACTGCACCCACCTCTTGTCCGCTCTACGCGATCGAGTTCAATACAGGCCACTTGACGATCTTGGATGCCAATGCGAGCTTATGTCAGAATATTGGAGTCGTATAGAGGCAGCCTACATTAATCAGTTCCCTCAGGATACTCAACCTACCATGAAACGAGTGAAGAAAAATGAAGGCTGGCTCAGCTTCATGCCTCCGCACGTTGGCGGAAATATTCCATCTTCAACTGAGTTTTGTGATACCCTAATGCTCCGATATGCACGCATACCTTCGAACCTACCAACCTCTTGCGACGGTTGTGGCGAATCCAAGCAGTTTGAATCACGTCCTTGATTGCAAAAAGAATGGTTTGGTCACAGCTCGACATGACGAAATTCGTTATAAATTCAGAGATATGTGTTTGCTTCGTCACGTGTCCGATACGAACCTATGATTAATCCTGCTCTGATGAGTGCCAATGGTACCAACACGCATGTTTCAAGTGTTTCCACTTCGTCCGACTTTCTGAATGTCAATCGCTGTGATCTGTTGATTTGTTTCAATTTGGAGGGATCGACTGATACTATCATTGAAGTTTGCATAACGAACGTATAGGAACTTGCCACCCAAGAAGGCTCTGGAACGACAAGAGAAAAAGAAGAAAAAAATTGCAAGCCATGTGAGAACGAACGTCGACATTTCATACCTTTCGTGGTATAGACGGATGGAGTGTACGGTTTCGAAGCCAGAAAATTTCTCAAGAGGCTTGCAAAGTTACTTACAGAAGAATGGGAGAAGCCCTCTTCAACAGTAAGGGGTTGGATTAATGCTCAAATGTGGATCGCTCTAGTTAGAGCAACGAATCGGAGGTTCCAGGATCCCTGCAAGCCATATGTCAAATCGATTTAGTTGGGAAGGAGGTGCATGACTTAGACTTCTGAAGAGCGATAATTAGTTCGAGACTTTAATGGTCCAAAATTATTTGAAGATACGAACAGAGTTCCAAGTAACATCGATTTAGCCAAACAACAAACACAAGTGCAGTACCTCGTTGACATAGAACACTGTACGAATGCCGAGATGAAAACAAATGTAATACATAACAACTTACGCCCATTTAGTTACATAAAATTAAGAGAGATGAAAAAAGTTCATATTAATAACAACTAAATTATTTGTAGAAAAAATCAGTGTAAGGATTTCGGATGCAACTAAAATTATAAATTTGTCATCATAATTTATCATGTGTAAATGGCACTTGGTTAGATGTTTTTTTTTAAACTGTATGCTTTTATTTTATTAACTTCTACTCTTGTACCAGGTATAAATTACTTTGTAGTTACAACTCATCCTCTTCATCAGTT
>Ga0209092_10004493_pt1 | contig 11642 bp, 8 predicted proteins | sample FraStrMetagenome_FD_187446 | JGI IMG/M metagenome (GOLD analysis project Ga0209092, IMG submission 187446) | Marine eukaryotic phytoplankton communities from Arctic Ocean - Fram Strait ARC3M Metagenome (SPAdes) (version 2) | ecosystem: Environmental > Aquatic > Marine > Oceanic | place: Fram... | reverse complement strand
CACTGACATGGGTATGACGACCACCCTGACCGCCCGCGACCTAAGTGACGCAAACTATCCAGAGTTCGTCGCGTGGGTGCAAGACATCCTACAAGCTTGCTGGTCGGTGGCTGGCAAGAATTACAAGCCAGTATTCGAGTTACAAGATAGTCGGATATTTGATGTGGTCAACGCGTTAAGCCTAGGACATACTCGGACCGTAATCGCAGAGGTCATAAGTGGCCCCGAGTGGACACAACAGTGTCATGCTTCCCTCAAGAAGAGTGCACGCGACAAAGGAAAACTTGACGAGTTCAAGGCTGCAAGCAAGGAGAGTGGCAAGACCTTCGAGAAGAAAGCACCAGCTTCTATCTTCCCCGAGTTCCTCTACGCGATTGGAAATGGCGACGTTTGGTTCTTACTAGAATTAGTAATGATGCATTATCTGGGCAATAGCGTATCATCTATTTTAGAAGCAATGTTAACCCGGGAAAAGAAACCTGGAGAAATGAAATCTTTGGATTTCTACTACTGAGTTCAACAAATGAACCTAGGTAAGAAATTCCTACCGGGAGGGAAAAACGCTATTCCTACGCCTGACTTCATCGTGTGGACTGGAGTACTATTTAATCATGATACTAAGACACAGGAAAAATTGAAAGAGTTTAATTTATTTGAAGAAGTGCCTACGTCGACTTCGTCTCGAGCTACCCAGCTTCGTCAGATCGAAACCTTGGATAGCATGTGCTATACTGCCTACAAAGCTTCCAAATTCGACAACAAGTCAAAACAAAAATCCGGAAAATGGAGCCGCGACGATCGCAAAACATCCAACAACAAAAAGAAGTCTAAAATCAAGTGTAACTTCTACCAACGCCTGGGACAAACCGAAGAAGAATGCTGGAAAAAGAACCCAGTGCTTTGCCCAATCCAACGAGATTTCAAATCCAAAGAAAAGAAAAAACTCCCAACGTTATACCTGGTACAATAGTAGAAGTTAACAAAATAAAAGCATACAGATTAAAAAAACAATCAACGTTATGAACACATTTGAGTTCTCCAACGTTGGAGTTGAACGCCGCTACGCCGAACCTGAACCCTCCGATCCTTCAGTAAATACACAATTTGAAGCTATGGAATTAGAGGAAGACCAGGTAAAAAATAAAATTAAATATAAACAATTACTGGCGCAAGATGAAATAAACACTACTAACCTTAATTGCGTAGTTCTAGCCGCTTTGAAAAATCTCGATGAAGATAGTGATAAAGTAACCTATAATAAATTAAAAGTTTTATTGATGGCGCATCTAGCAGTATAATTTATGAAATTAGGCTATCACCATCAATGGCGACGGCGACCACACTAAAACGCAAACACACGACTACCGTCTGGACGACAAACACCGGTACGTTCATCACAAATAAACAAATAAAACTTACCTTCAAATTAATCGAATTTTCGATGCAGAAGAAGGTTGTATGGACGTTAGATGTGGATGAGCAGTCCAACAATCAGACCGGATATGATATGATCCTTGGTCGAGATTTTCTATGTTCCTTAGGATTCGTACTCGACTTTTGCCGTTCCATTTGACTTTCCTCTTGTCGAAGTCGAGTACAAATCCTAAGGCACGTAGAAAATCTCGACCGAGAATCATATCATATCCGGTCTGATTGTTGGACTGCTCATCCACATCTAACGTCCATACAACCTCCTTCTGCATCGAAAATTCGATTAATTTGAAGGTAAGTTTTTTGTTTATTTGTGGTGAACGTACCGGTGTTTGTCGTCCAGACGGTAGTCGTGTGTTTGCGTTTTAGTGTGGTCGCCATTGATGGTGATTTTAGTTCGTCTTCTTTCAAAATAAGATTTACAATTTTTCACAACTACGTTTTTATAGCTTTCAACGTACTGCATGTACAATACATAAACCGTAAGGAAGAACTTTGGATAAGGCGGTTATTGATTTGGATACGGCTGAGAAATGTAGTCAAATGGCATTTATCAGAGACCAATTTCCTTTTGATGCTTTCGTGGGCCGGTTCAATACATAAATCTCAAGGAAGAACTTTGGATAAGGCGGTTATTGATTTGGATACGGCTGAGAAATGGATACTTTAGCTCGCGCCCAACAAAGAATAATGGAGCTGTGGAATTGGAGGTGGGAGGTAGATGGTAGTTATGTAAATCGCACAAATGTAATGGAGTAACATGATTGGCTGTTGGACATAGAGATTAATAATCTATGGAGATATATAGCATTTGGGAGTGCTATGCATATTGTTTGGTCTTATTTTGCTCGAGATATCTTTTTTGTTTTCTATTTTTTTTCTTGCACATGAAATACACAATAATTCCAGAAAAGAGTCAGCTGAATGTCATTTATTGATAAATGCGTTTCTTTCTACGTTTTAAGAATTTTGAAGATGCTATATTCAAAATTGAAATTCTAGATGTATAATAAATGTACATTTTGTACATTTATTAATATGAGTACATATATATTGTACATACCATACTTCCTTATGTGTCTTAGCAAGTGTCTTCACAAGAATCACCAGAACTATGTCGCTTGTCACTTCATAAAATCTCTTTTCCTATGTTCGCCTAAAATTTTTCAACGTACACAGGTCCCTGGAGACGACATAAAGAGTTTCGACTATCAAAAGAAGGAATTGAAGATGTCACATTGAAATTTTGATTATTTTAGTTTCGCGTGCAGTGTATTTTATCTTTTCAACGCACGCATGACATGTTTTACCAGAAAAGATTTATTACATCTCCTTCTATGATCTCCGAGCAATACACAGATACACATTTTAAACATATCCTACAATGTACACATATATTTTTCTCTGTATACCACACGAGCAGGTTTTCTCTATGTCACTTCCACTCAGCAGTGCAGTATTCAATTGAATTTTGCAGAAAGATTTAATATAATTTCTTGTCTGTAGATTCTAGTATTTTTTTAAACTGTATGCTTTTATTTTATTAACCAGTATTGTCGGTAGTCTACGTTGAACTATAACGTTACAGTTTGTCCTTGGCGACGCAAGCATAAACTCTAAAGGACATGGTAATCCGAATTAACACCATTATCAAAACAAATCTTCCGGGATCACCCAAACCGAAGGCTCAAGAAGGGATTCCTTTTGCTTTGGAACAGGGATCAGTTGCTTCAGAATCAGGAGAAGTAAATCTTGAGATTCAGCCTGATATTGCTGAGAAGCAAAGTGTCGCGCGCAGGCGAAAAGATGATACGCAGGTCCAGAAAATAATGATGAATGATGAGAATCATGATCATTGGAACGTAGAGTTGCACGATAAATTCCTGTTGAGAAATGTCGGAAGGGATCTTTGCAAAGAACTGACAACAACTTTATCCGTCAATCTTGTGAATGAGCGGAACTTATCTGATTTGAGGGAGCAACTAGTAGCCTTTGAGAAACGATATTCCAAGGCATCAGAAATTTTGGCTAAAGTAAAGTCAAAACCAAGCGCCGAGGAAGAAGGTATGCTCAACGAATCCCCTTTAGCCAAAGACTTCATTGCACCAGAGACCTCGCCCGAACTTGGATCTGACAACGAAGTTCGTCTATCGGATTCTGTGACAAAGATGAGCGATGATGGTTCAGCATCTCAAGATGATGAGATTATGGTAGATCCTCCTTCTGATGTGGCAGAAAACAATGCCATAAGATACATGGCTAAGGCTGACGAAAGTTTATTGAAAATTAATCAGATCAAACATGAAATATCTTTCATCACCGAAAAATTACAGCAGTTGGATGTGGATATGGCTCAGATTTGTTTGAAACTCGAGCAAACTCATCGTGCAAGTGTTGAAGTGTTAAATGCAGCATTTCATGATTACGGATGTACAGTCCTTCCACTTTTTGTGAAAGTATTAAAGCGCGCAAAAAAACAGACAGAGGTAAATGAATCAGAAGTTGAAGCGATTGGAAGTGTTATAAAAGTTCTTTCTTATTTCTCTCAAGCAGATGATACACGATATCCAATGGTCAAACAGAAAGGTATGCTTGAGGCGTTAGGTGATATCATTCTCGTAAAGGAACAGGTCGGAGATGAGTTAATAGAAATCGAGGAAACCAAAGTAAACCGCGAGAAGAAATTTGAGGCACAATTCCCAGAGAAAACTCGACTTCATTTGATCGGATTAATTGCAAACCTCACATGTTGTCCTGAGAACTCAGCAATAATAGTGGCGGATAGTCATTTTATGGAGTGTCTGGTAGATCTCGCAGCATCCGATCCTAGTGTCCGTATCAGGGAGTATGCAAGTTTTGCAATTTCAAAGATAGCAGAGAGGCCGAGCACTGGTAATATTTCGGTTTCGTCAGTACCAGGGTTACTTAAATTACTGTATGATAACGCTTGTGATATATCCAATTCACTTTTGAGTACTTTTGCAATCACTACTCTTGCGACGCTGTGTGATCGAGAAACAAGTGTGTCCTTAGTTGCGAACTATGATAATGGATGCATTTTAAGTATTCTCAGTCAAGCTATAGCGAACGAGATTATTGTACAGGACGAGGATAGAAGCAAGTGCGCTATTGGCTTATTGAAGATTTGTCATCATGTACCTTCTTCGTTTTGGAAGAAAAAAGACGAAGTGATGGAAGTGCTTGAAAACCTTGCATCTGTCGTGGTTGATGGTCAAAGTATTAAAGTTCGAAGGATTGCTTCTGAAGCCATGAAAGAGCTCGCGAGTCATAATCAGTCTTGCCCAGAATTCTTGGATGCCCTAGTAACTGCTTCCAAGACCAAGGATCCTTCATGTAAATGCTATATTGCGGAAGCGTTCCAAAGCCATTCTAAAGTTGGGTATAGAAGAGCGATGGCAGAAAAAGTACATGTAATGAATGCACTGGTGGAAATGGCCTCGCTTGACGATGATGGGTTTGATGCTTGCATATCTCAAACACGTGAAGCTGCAGTCGGTGCAATTGTGAAAGTCGCATCGAAGGCTTCAAATCAGAAGCTCCTTGCGAAAAATCAAAGGTTGATAATTGCCCTCGTAAAGATTGTGTCACAAGAAAGTGAAGATAACAGAAAGTATTCGGGGACTAATATCGAAGCAGCGTTAGGATTGCCCCCAGACACAAACAAGGACAACAACCGATATACGAAGACCAAGATGACACTCCTGAATCTCATCAGCAACTTATGAAAACAGTTTTCATAAAATTTTCATTCATAAGATTAATACATGTTCTACAACTATGGAGTGTCTTCATCTTTTCTTGCGATTTTTCCACAGGCCCCCATAACGATAGTGGGGGTGACTTTTATCACCGTCAACCACACCACCACTGACATTGTGCCAACACTTCCCGCACACCATCTTCCATTCAATGGTGCTATCGATTGTGCATCTAATAAGTAAATCAACACTATTTCCGCATATGTCACATAGTTTTTGTCCGGCCGTGGGGTCTCCTTTGCCCTCTCGCAAAGCCCTACGTTTTGCTTTAGCTGCTTTCTTTGCCGCCTTGCGGTTTGCCTTTTGAATGTCATTGAATGACCTTCCGTTTTGATCTGCGTCCCAACAAGTCTCCTTTTCTTCAAACACATCAGTTCCTGAAAGCGACAACGAACCAGAGGAAACATCAATAAATGTATCAGCTGGAATAAGCCCAACACATCCATCATCGTCTATAACTTGAGAATCCATAGGAGTGAAAAGCGGCGCACATTGTGACAACTCATCAGACTTGAGGATTTTATTTGAACTTTGCTGCATCGACTTTCTCTTCCGATTGCAGCTTTTGGAACAAGTCGTCACTTCGTCCCATACCTATCTCAAACGTACAACTTCAGCGCCAAAAAAGTTTAATCTCCACACCACCAAAATTTGCAACATACCTTCTCCCACTTTTTCCTCCATGTAAAAGGCCTATTGCATACAACACATATTTTTTGGGGAAGGTTTTCTTTTTTAACTCCCCGCATAGGATCTTCTTGACTGCTGACACAGAATCTTCTAGAGTGTGTAAAAGGTGTTCGAATATTTTGCTCTACACCTGTCCAAAAAGCTGACTTATAAACAAAGGAAGAGGCAGAAATGACACTGCTACGAACCAACGTGGAAATCAGTAAGATGGTTGTACAACCAAACTCCAAAGGCACAAACCTGGATCGCATTCGAGCTTGTACAGGAGAGAAATTAGGATGCTGCACGTCCTAAATCTTTTTCTTTTTCTTTTCTCAAAGACACAAATGCAATGGAACGAAATACTCAAACTCCTTTTTCTTCTTCTTTTCGTGTAACCCAATAACAAGTCCAATCGTAATCGTTCTGTTGCATACAATATCCAAGACCAACAATCACATTCCTTTGATACATTATGATATCCATTTAATTATATTTGATACATTCATTGGACGCGCTCGCTCACAATCACAACTCACACTCACACCACAACCGCGCGGGTTTTATAGGACACTGTGTGACTCAGTTCCGACGGTTTACCAACGATGTGTGTTAGTACGTGAATGCATTGGATGGCAACTTCACAAACTTCGCATATAATGGGTAGAGATTGGGTCTGCCCTCCCAACTCCGACAACACCAACACGCACCCTCTCAGCGCCATCGCCATCATTCCATTGCTGTTCATTTCTTCTTCTTCTTCTTCTTCTTCTTCTTCTTCTCCCACGTCGGCCATTGCCACCTCCACTTACTATTTATCCCATCGAACCGTTGAGAAGAAGAAACAGGACATCGTACTGCATCACACTAAAGATAAATAAATAGAGAGAGAGAGAGAGAGATTAGAGAGAGAGATTAGAGAGAGAGATTAGAGCATCATGGGATTTTGGAGGATACGAAATAATAACCCGTCTGCCTTCCTTGTACTGTTTCAAATTACATGTCATTATTTACTCGTTAGTAGTAGCTATGGATTTCTTATGCAGCATCACCACCTGCATCATTATCAACACGACCGTACGTTCTTACTTGACATTAATGGAAATGGTCATAATAGGAGGAGGAGGAGGAGGAGGAGTGCTGTGACATGCCGAATGTCCTATACTAATGAAAGTTTCAATGATAACAATAACAGTGGCAATATGGGTTTGAATGAGGTGCAAACGTTACTACGTCAAGCGATTGAGAAGGAGGATTATCGTGAGGCGGCACGTCTTCGTGACATATTGAGAGATTTGGTTCCGGAATTTGCGAGGAATGTGGATAAGGCCAAATTATCATGGCAGGGTCTTGGCACAGCTCCGTGGTTGGTAAATCGGCTGAAGGCTTTGAATTTGGCCTTGCCTACGACGATTCAAGTGAATGCGTTTGAGAGTGTCAATGCTATGTTGTTGAGTTCGGATGTCAGTGAGGATGATAGTGTGCTGTTGGAGGATAGATTGCGATTGTCGTCGTTAGCGGATGCGAAAAATATGGGTGTAGTAGTATCTGGAAGTACGGGATCGGGGAAGAGTCTTTCGTTCCTTGCTCCGTTGCTATCGACTTTATCCGAAGCATTATTTGCGCGGCAGAGGATACGCGTCAAGGCTGAGGAAGATATTGGTGATGCGGTAGATGATCTTCTCGAACGTGTTGCGGTGACTACTTCTCCTGCCATTTTGTCACAACAGCGAAAACAGGTTGGTGGACGGGATGGACGTGCTGCACTCGGAACTTTGGGAAAGAATGCAGAGTACGAGAACGACATCAAATCTCCTCTAGCTCTGATTGTAGTCCCAAGTCGGGAGTTAGGAGTACAGACAGCCTTGCTTCTTTTTGAACTTGTTGGAGGAAATACTCGTCGAACAAAAACCGAACTTTACGATCCAGGCAATGCCGCAAATATGTTTAAGTATAAAGGCCCACGAGGAGTGAAAATTGGATGTGTCCTAGATAAAGCAGAGGCTGAAGATGGTCTAAAATTACAAACAGATATCGCTATTACGACTCCAGAATTTTTAGGAAAGCTTTTGGAAGAGGGTGATATCGATCCGGATAAGTTACGAGTTATAGTATTTGATGAAGCTGATCTCGGTCTCGAAATGACTCGTGATGACGACATTGCCACACTGTTTCCAGAATCGCCGCTAAATAATTCTCGCTTGACGTACCTCGTAGGTGCAAGTGTAACTTCGGCGTCTTTGGGTAGTAGGCCAGTGGTCAAGTCAAAAATGTTACCTGAAGGTAATTCTTACATCGCAACAGCGACTTCCTTCAAACCTATATCTTGGGAGAAAGACAGTAACACATCAGATAATGCGAACATAAAGGATCTTTCAATGCGACTTGACCCAGGCTTAGTTCATGAAAGATGTGTAATTTCCAAACAAAGTCAAGCATCAGGATTACTTGTTTTATGCCGTATGCTCCGTAAGGAACTTCGTGACTACACCGAGACATCGGACAGCACTGACTCTGCTGGTACTGCTGAAAAACCACGAGTTGTCATATTTTTTCCTAGTGAAGACGAAGCAAGGCAAAGTATGCCGAAACTGCGCGATGCACTATGGGGCGACTACAAGCTTGGGGTCTTGCTTCCCAATACTGGTGTGAATCCGTTGCAAATTATGGAACAATTTAAATATGATGAAACTGGTGTTCTACTCGCGACACCCAATTCGATTCGTGGTCTAGATTTCTCTGGCTTGACCCATGTTTATACTTTATACATGCCTGTAGATATTCGTGAATATCTTCACTTAGCTGGTAGAGTCGGTCGAATTGGTCAAAGCGGAAGTTCTGGCGGTACGGGTGGAAAAGTGACATCAATCATTAGGAAAGGGGAAGAAGATGGGTATGGAGAGTTGGCAAATAGTTTAGGATTTTCATTTGCAGATGTCGAATATATACAAAAGTCTATCGACGAGGAAGGGTTGAATAAAGATAATATCGAAGATGTACGAAAATATCTTGAAGACACGTTGATTCTTCTAGATGATGAAATAATAGAATAAATATAAGTTTTTGCCACGAGGAAATAAATCTCTGCCACTTGAAATTTTTCATTAATTGGCCCTAAAGTTCCCATTGATAATGTGAAAATAATAATATTTCTTGTTCACCTCATTGACAATCTACGACAAAAGCCCACCATTTTTCATTTCCGAAATCCTTTAGTAGCGTTCCCGCCCTTTTATAAGATCATCGAGAGAGTTGCTACGATACCATGAGGATGATATGCATTGCCCAAGACAATTTTCGACTAGAAGCGCGCCACGCATCATTTCCCAAATCCTTTAGTAAATGTTTCGCACTTTCTGTGAGAGCAACCGATACCATTAAGATGATATGCGTTTCTAAGAATACCTAAACATGTTTATTAAATGAATAGATTAGAAATAAATATTATAGTATGAACTTTAAAATAATTGTTATTTTAGATATTAGCTTTTATGAGGCTTAAAAATTATTAATGAGTCAATTGTGTATTAAGCGCATTTAGCCGATGTAGATGCCATTTCTTGTCGAAGTAGGAGATGTTGACGGACAATGTTTCTGAGTACCGCAAGCAGACCTCGATGGGGAGGAAGACTTATTACGTGTTCGTCTAGGAGAAGACCCGCAACTGTATTGACGTTCCTTCACATTCCAACTCCAACTTTCAGGTATGCAATCAACATCATTTATTATGACCTGATGATCCGCCATTATTCTTCTATATTGGTTGAAAAGGTTCCTGCTTATTTGGCCCTTTTCAAGCGCAATATCAAACACATGCTGAGCAATTAACCGCCTTCGATCCGAAGATCGAGGCATGAGATTTGCGCATGCTTTGAGAAAAACTGTATACGAAACATGGTTGGGTCCGAATTTGGACTGTTGCAAATCCTTGAAGGTTTCGCAAGCAATATCCATAGCCTTATGCTTATCTTCCACGGACCCGCAAGTAAAACTGGCTGCGTTTATAACTGCAGTGTAGCAAAAGACATTGGGAGAAACTGATGTAACTTTCATGCGGTCAACAATTGCTTTTGCCCGTACTGCTTTATTAGGATAATTACTTTTGGCCCAGGCGTCTAATACTGCCGTGTACGATTGTACATTGGGTCGAATTTCATGGGATCGTTCCATGCTGTCGAGCAAGGCCTCTGCACGTAGAGCTGCCTCAGGTTCCATAGATTTCGCCCAAGCATCAATAACACTGGTATAAGTCTACATATTTTCAGGTAAGAAGAAAGTTAGATCAGTTTCATTACTTTTGCCTATCATTGCCATCATTTGATCACTTACCTTTACATTCGGCGAACAACCAGGATTTGTCTCCGCTAACTGTATCATACGCTTCAATATTGCACTCGCCCTCTCTGCAGCTCCGTTTTCTCCACTACGAGCCCATGCATTGCAAACAGTTGTAAAGGTATGTGTGTTGGGGCACAAATTTGGGTGGTTGCCACTCTTGTAAAGGGTTTCCATTTCGTTGTGCAAAGCCTCCGCACGACTTGCAAGTCCCGCACGAGTGAGGCAAACTAACACTGCATTGTACGAAATCGTATCCGGTTCAACACCATCTATTACATGCATCCAGTTCAGCAATTGCTCGGCTCGTTCGGCAATATCTGTGTACGACAACAATACGATTTCATCTGTACTCTTCGGTGGCAATCTTCTTCCCGAATTCTTCTTACTAGTATCACTCAAGGTCATCTTGGCATAAGCATCGAGAGTTGCATTAAACGCCACCGTATTCGGTTTCGCCACATTCAATCCCTGCTTTGCACGATACCGTTCAAACATAAGAGATAGAACCTTCTCTGCCTGCCGTGACAGATCCGAACCGGATTTGGCATGCGCATCGATGACACTGCAATAAACGGCAGTTGTGGCGAGACACTTTGTCAACGTCGAATAATAATAATCTTCCTCCACGATCAACCGATTCAACAACCTCATCGCCATAATGGCACCTCTGTGAGAGCATGTTTGCGACCATGATTTTAATATGGGCCGAAGTTGCGATGATGGAATGCTATTATTATTGCTCGAAAAAAGTGAACCAATGGGAGCATTCAATAAACTATCGGTGGTCTTTTCTAACCATTTTGCTCGCTTTTTATTGTTTTTATTATTATTATTGTTACGATTTGACTTGTTATTGTTGTTGTGGTTGTAGGATCTTCTGGAATCCGAATAACACATTTGAAGGTTAGTACGGAAACAGAAATGGTCTCAGAGGATTACAAATAGGGACTTTGAAATTTTGTGACAATCGATGAGATTCGGAGTGATACGCGAGAACTGCGAACTGAATAAATTTGAATATGACTTGTCAAAAAATTTCCATATATCACTTGGATTATTTATAGATAAGAGACACAGCGTTGAACGCTTTCATTAGAATGTCGATAACGAGTAACGAACTCTGAAAATTCTAAGTTACTGTATTAGTCATTTCGCTCGGCATAATCCGGAAGAATACATATGTAAGATTGAGCTATATTATCTCAATTGTACATTTTCAAAAATTAATATTAGCTCTTTTAAATACGGCAGACGACACGTACTTTGGACCTACTAACTACCGCAGTAACGTGAACAAGTGAATAGGGATTGCATGAATGCACTATTGAGACTAAAATAGCTTATTAAGTTAGTGTAGAAAAAGAGGTATTACGTATTGCACGGTACACGAAGAGGAGGAGGAGGAAAATGGGGGGGGGGGGGGAA
>Ga0209092_10004490_pt1 | contig 11646 bp, 9 predicted proteins | sample FraStrMetagenome_FD_187446 | JGI IMG/M metagenome (GOLD analysis project Ga0209092, IMG submission 187446) | Marine eukaryotic phytoplankton communities from Arctic Ocean - Fram Strait ARC3M Metagenome (SPAdes) (version 2) | ecosystem: Environmental > Aquatic > Marine > Oceanic | place: Fram... | reverse complement strand
CATTTTCATTGACTTCTTCATTCTGTTGTTTGTTGAAAGCAATTTGTCCACGAAGCATTGGATGATTTATCATATGCCATTTTATTTGCAACAAATGAGAGGCAGTAGCACTACGTCGCACTTGATATATTCCTCCAAATGGGTCATTCAAATCAGTTGCGAAATTGTAGAAAAGCATATATGTGGAACATAATAATCCAAATATCAGGCTGCTTTCGTTAGATGCTATACCATGCAATGATGATTCAATCACTATTTGGCTTGTGTATCCCATCAAAATAAGAGCGGTAAGTGCGGACAGGATAAAGAAGTGATGAAAGGGCTTTTAGAAAAGGAAGGCATGGGAGCTTGGAAGTGAAAAATATGCTACTAGTACTGTTATTTCTAAGACTCTAGTACTCTACACCAATGTAATCATGGCTAACAGCATTTGGCAAACGTCTGAGAAATGATTTTAAGTATATGGCTCTTAGTACCAATGTAGAGCAATTCGTCCTTTGCTGACAAATTAAAATTATAATGCATTTTTTCACACATTAATCTAATTCATTCAATTATTTCTACAATCCTTTTCAACCTCTCTAAATGGAATATTGAAGTGATCCTTAGTAGTTAACCTTTTCTGATTTTGTTGGTTCCTCAATTCCTCTCTAGCAAAGGAAGCATTTTCAACAAGAGCTTGAGTATAAACCACCTAAAATATTGAGTATGACAAAGAAAAAACAATTGTGTGCTAAATTGCACCCTCTTTTTAATAAAAAATATTTCTTAACCCAAGAAGATATAGATTTTGATGCAGTCATTCAAGATGATTTAGTTGATGACTCCTTTTAGTACCTCAACGTCAATCAGATGAATCTATTTGAAATCCAACTTCCTGAGAAACTGAAGGGATGGGAAAAACTCTACAATCTAAATGGCGACGAAGATACCACAATCACAATGCCAGCCCACTCATCCACTATCTCCTTCTCCAATGCGCCAGTACATCTATATGATTACAACAAATAGCACCAAATCCGTGAGAGCTATGAAAAGACAGATACGGAGGAGGTGCATCAAGCATAGAAGTAAAGTCAATCTAGTAGTGCTAGCTTTCTAAGCAAGACGAGACAAGACCTAAGCTATAATTTCTATAGTGTATTGATAAAATAGATATCAATTAGTAAAAAAAAAGTGAAGATCAAAGTAACCAAATTCGATAACATGAAAACAATTTATGATTATTATTCACAGTCAGCCACCAATGATCCAACAAAACAAGACCATGACCCTTAGTATGGCCTTAAGCATACCACAAAAGCCTCTGTGGTTCACCAATCCATGTGGAATCGGTGTTGACCCATTACATCCAAAGTCAGACATGAGTTTTTCTTTTTTAAAACAAAAGAGCAAGTAAGATATCTTTTGCAATATACAGCATATGCTTCAGCTAAATTTATCTAAGATTTAGATAAAGTTACTTAAGCAAAATTAATATCATCGAACTATTTAATTAAAACAATTCAATTAAGTTGATATAATTAGTTAGAATACGGAGCAGCATGTGACTGCTCGTATACTACGTCAACAATAAAAATAAAAATAAAAACAATCAAGTCTTCTTCAACACAAGGAAGCCAGTTCAATGACAAAGAACATGAACTGCCACACATTGAGTAGCATCCAGTGGATATCCATATCATCATGTGAATGATGTCTCCATTGGACATGCGATGAGGCACTTTTTGTTATCGGAAACAAACATCCATTGGAATATGCTCTACAATCATGCAAGCATTTATGCCAGGGTTAAGAGGAGATGGAAGAGTTTTAAAATGTCTACATCCTACAACAAACATGAAATAATTGGAAAAGCCCAAAGAGGAGGTACATGTACAGTGGCATTAGAGCAGGTAGCCTTTAGAGGATATGCTAGAGGGCAGGATCAAACAGGATTTGGACGCTGGTCGTGGTTGCAATTCAGAGGGAAAGACGACCATCGAACACGCGTATATGCTGCCTACCACTACGGGGGAAAGCCTCAACGAGGAAAGACTGTTCGCATTAAAGTATATGAGCAACATGAAAGATTTCTTAGGGGTTATCCAAATGAGCATCTTGAACCAAGGGATTTTTTCGATAAAGACATCATTGAGGAAATAAAGGAGCTGCTACATAAAACTAACATTGTACTCATGATAGATGCCAATCAAAATATCATGAAAGGAGCCTTTTAAAAAAATGGAAGAAATTGGAATGTAAAGCGTTTTTCATAGAATGGGAATGACGGAAATGCCTGCTACACATCACAGAGGAAGATATCCACCAATATCAATTATCTATGTTAGTACTCAGCTTAACTCAACCAGAGCCGGCATTTGTCCCAAAACTATAGGAGTCCAAGGAGATCACCGAAATCTCTACATAGACATTACAAACGTACAAACGATTCCTTTCTGGGGGTCTATACGTATAAAATAGTCTCCCAACACATGACGCGTCTCCAATTCAAAGCTTCAAGGATAGTAGTAACTATATTCCAACAACATATGTTAGAACATCTATCACACAACAATATGCTTTCAATCGACCTGAAATTATTGGAGGACTCTGAATTCCCTAGTAACGATGACTTAAATAAAAGAATGGAAGAATTCAACGAAAAAATAGGAAGAGCCGTCGAAGATGGCAAATCTAAATACAGAAAACTTTGCTTGGGTGATATTACTTTCTCCAAAGCATTTGAGAAACTCGGTGATACTCGACCACATCTCTGGTGATTAAAATACAAAAGAAAAGTAGGCCAGACCATATCTAGAACTACTATCCAAAGATTGACAATTAAACTCTGAATCAATAGTCCACTCTCCTATAGTCTGATAGCAATTAGTGATAATTAAAAATGCTCAAAGAGAATACAGATCACTGAATAGACAAACAGCACTTACCCAACGCAACACATTTAATGAAGAATTGGCAGTTGCAAACGCTATTCAAATGAATTCCACTAAAGAAAATGTATTAAAACGAATAGTGTATATTGAGCAAGTTAGAGAGCAATCACGGATGAGCAGACACTATTGTCATACACAGCGATACGCGTACAAGAATATAATGAATAAATGCATTAAATCATTATTTACGCATCATATATATTATTAAATAATTATATTAAATAAATATAAATAATTAACGATCTGATTCAGATCCATGTTCTAGGGCAAGACCCAAATGTATCCCTCCCAATCAGAGGTCGACGTACTCAAAGAATGTCAGAGAACAGTATTACAAGTTGTAAAGATACATATCAAAGTGAGACGTGTTCCAAGAGAGAACAGCTCACAGTTGTATTTCAACAACGTGGTGCTTGGCCAGCACAACGTTGTACTTACATCGTTTTGGTATGCTCTACAAAGAGCTACTAGAATAATGTAATGATGGTGTAGAGAACATATTATAATTGTAGTTAAATTAGTATACGTAGTATGTAGTAATTTGGCAAAATGCCAGATTACTATTTAACTCACAATTTGGTATCCACCAACAACAACCACCATCCCCAACACCAACACACCCAACCAGTGTGTTTCGTCGACACCTATCTCCAGCATATGTCACTATTTTCCCAAACGAAACCAAACTTCTCAAAAAGTTGACAGAGTTCAGCATAAAGTAGATGGAGAATGGATTGAAGAAAGTGCCCCCCGTAATGTTGCAAGAGCGTACCAAAAGGATACAGAGGCAAAGTATAAAGAGACAAATACCACCCCGCTCATGAAAAAAGAAATCCATACATTCTTAGGTAATTTTGCAGACACAGAATTTTCAAAACAATATAGGAATGGAAAAATCGATCTACCACCAAATACTGCAAGATAAACTAGAGAAATGATGGGAAAAATTAAAACTAACAAGAAAATTCCTCGTGTACCAGTCCCTATGACCACCAAAAAAGTAAAGCAAGCGTGGAAAGTAATCAAAGAACACAACACATCTGCACCGTCAGGAAGATACAATGGTGTCTATAAAGCAATGAGTACACATCAATGTCTCTTACAACAAGTCCTAACAATATCATTGAATCTCCCTTTTCACCTAGGCCTTCCCTTCAAACGCTTTTTTTTTATGGTTGAGCTTTTATTGGTTGATTGTTAGTGTGAGAGATATTTGTCTTATCATTCTTCTACACTTTATGTCTACAATTGGTTCTTGTACTAAGGTACAATTGTGATTACTATATCATAATAAAATCCAAAAACTTCACTTTATCATGATAAAATGATTTATTTCAAGAATTGCAATGGCTTATTCCATCAATATTGCAAAAAAAGTACAAAAGTTGTAGCTCAAAGTCAACCTTGACGCGGATTGATCCCATCACCGCAACGAGCAAAACTTTTCTACACATCAAATTCAAATTCTATTGTAAAAATCAAATGAGTGTCACAAGACCCTCTTAATTTTTGAGACCGAGATAATTGTTACTTCAGTACCTACTCAGTGATATAGTTCTTGGGATATATGGTCTGAGTTGCAGCTCAATGCTCCACCAACCAACTCTTATTGAACCAACAGGTCACGGACGCTGTTTGGGGGAAGTCGATAGTCACGTTCTACGAAGCTCTTGCAGGCTATTGGAGTTTAATGTGGCTATATAACCTGATATATAGTTACATATAACTATTACAAAGTGATAGGTTATTATACTTCTAAACCATCTCTACATACGACATGTAGTACAACAATCAGTCAATACGTAAATGTAAAACATCTTAAAAATAAAGTAATCTCGGCAGTCCTCAAAATCTTAATCGATAAACATCTTCCTCGTTAGATTTGAGGGTAGGTTATTATGAAAGAGAGGCAGCAGACTCAATCATCTATGTAGTGATCAAGAATATTTCAAGATTCAATCAGAATCATGAATCCAGAAAATTGTAAGGAGAAATTTTCGCGAAAACGAAGGAGAGCACCTTCCACAATAGCAGCAAAAACTGCCTCAACTAATACAAGTCCTAATTCTGCTCATAGTATCATGACAACAACTCACAGAGAAGCTTCTGCATTCAAAATCAAAGGAATTCCAACATCATTCACACCAACTCTTTTACACACCATAAAAAGTCTTTCCAAAGAATACAAATCTTTCAAGCAAAACCTTGATCGTACTAATGAACTGCAAACATCACCACCACAGCAAAAACAGGAAATATCTACACTCTTACAATCCTTTTTCAAAACGATGAAGCCTTATCCTCCGAAAGTACATATTGCCATCTTAACTTTCTTACTCACTACTATAACCCATCCTCAAACACTCCAATCAAAAATTTCTATTTCGATTCAACGTGCCTCTTTACACCTACTTCAAAATCTTTTATTTTGTAGTAAAGCCTGTCGTCAAGCCTTTGTCCAATCTTCTCATCCAGACATGGTGCAATATTATAACAATCATTCCCATGACTCTAAAGCTGCGCCCCCCATTAAAACCCTTATGGATATATTGCTGCAAAAATATAGCCAACCCAAATATACCCAATTAACAAACTCCATCATGGATATGATTCATCAATGTTCTACGAAATTTGATTCCTTTTATCCTCAATTTCGTGTGGCTCATCAGTATGTATCAGAACGAAACCATTTACCCAATACTTTTCAAGGAATTCAAAGATCCATTCTTTCCCCGACTGTTCATAGGCCTTCCATGGAAGAAAGCACAAATGTAAGTATGAAGGACTTGCGTATGGCAAGGGATATGGCATTGCGATATTTTGAAAGAGAAGTTCAAAGGATTCATCACTGGATGGAGAAGACCAATCTGTGTTTTGAGATTTTAGTACCGCGTATTGGATATGGTGTATTGGAAACTATTGGAAACGATAATCATGGGATCAATAATCGCGTAAAAAGAAAAAAGGGTAGCAGTTCCGTAGGTATTTATACTTATGATGATCAAAATGATTTGAATGATAACTCAAGTTCAGATGAGGAATCAGATGCATTGGAGATTGATTGGGAAGATGGGGATGATATGGAAGATTTTCCAAATCTAGAGGGGAATTCAAAGAAAGAAAATGACTCCAATACGGATATTTCCATTTCAGAAAAAGATGAAGATATGATTCATCGTCACAATGTCGAACGAACGCTTCAAATTATGTTGGGCGGTGGTGGTGGTATCGGAGAAATACAAAATTCCACTGGAACACATGTGACCAACGCGACGGGTGTAGACTATTCCCTAGAAATTGATCTCCATGGACCTACTGCTTTGAGCAATTCTCGCCCTTTGCAAATTAGGAATATAAATACAGGAAAGAAAGAATCGTGGAAAGAAGCCATGTGCACAGGGGAAGAATTTGACATTGCTGAAGTTCCTGAAATACCTCCTATTAATCCAACGCCAGAATCGTCCAATACTACCATGATAAACAAAATCGCCACAACCTCTGCCACTCAAACACTTCAAAACTCTATAAATCAGCTGCATCACCATCATCTACCACGATTGAGAACTTGGATACAAGGTCTCATTTCGGCTGATGATATGACAAGTCTCAATATACATTTAAAATTATCCACTTCTTTACATCGTTTGCCCTTCTTGATTCGGAAACGACGAAAATTGATATTGGATGAATTATTAGTGTGTAAAGCATCCCTAGCATCTATTCTAGCATCTGCAGCTTCCTTGGGAATTCTTTCCCAAACGGAGGAGGAAAGGGCTTCGTTGTCAAATCAAGGAAATCAGAAAAGAACGAATGAAATTGAAGCTACTTCGACATCTACAAATTCATCAAAAACTAAAGCATCCAGAGATACAACAGGTTTTTCATGGAGAAGACTGATGACCAACCGCACACCTGATAAATTTTCCTCCAAATCAATACATAAAGTAAAACTTCAATCCTCTCACCCACCAATGAAAAATAACAATGTAAACGGAAGAAAGGCTTTCAATGGTCGTATGAAACTCAAGATTAAAAAATATGCAATATAGATTTATAAAATCATGTTCTTGTTGTGAATTAGTGTTATGATAAAATACACGAAGATTGGTGACAAGGAGAAACAAAGTTGAATTCAAATTCATGATTTTTACTATTTATCGCCTGGATTCACCCTAGAATATGATGTAATATTGACTGCAAATACAAAATTAAGTCAGAGTGATGTACATAAAATGTATGATAATAGCTATTGCATTATATATTCATTTTACAAAGGAGGAATCTAAACGATTGGATGATGCGAGAGGGGCATTTGATCACCTATTTGAAATCTAAGTCAGAAAATACGAATTTGGTTCCGTAATAATAAAAGAAACTGTCAAGATTGGGTAGAACTTCCATTTGAGAAGAGAAAATAAACATGAATATATGCTCATGAAAATTATTGCGACAATTTTGTCCAAAAGACTTCGGCTTTTGTCACAAGGTCAAAAAAATAGAGTCCCAACGTTGTTTTTTTACTGAAAAAAAGACTTGATGATGGTGCTGACAAGTAATTACTTAATAAGAATTTCAGGCATAAATGATATAAATGACCTTTCTACACTGTAATTGTTAGCCTTCACAGTATCGATGGTCATAGACATTATTTCAATCGAAAAAAAAGGTATAATTACCGTATAGTGTACGCATGAATTTGAACTCGTGAACCGACAAAAGGTAAAGAAATCATGCTTGGCAAGCACGACAAACCTAAATAATTTTTTTCGTAGGCTGTTGTGATCGTCTCAATTCATGATGATAATTTAGCCATCTACGCGATCGCGACCGCTTCCAAACATCACTGCTATTTTCTTTCCATTATATTCATGTTGTTGAAGACAAGAACCATCAAGATGGATGCACCAAATAAAGATAATCCTACTGAAGGAGACGAAGAGCAGCAGGAACTTATGAAAGCCATTGACTGTAACGAGCCAAAACAACAGTTTCATTCAAAGAATCTTTACAAGGGTCTAAACTCCCCAGCCTCTCCCAGTAGAATTTTCCTCATTTGGTTGGCCTTTGTTATTCTGTGCAATATTTTTACACCATTTGGCCATGAAGTAACGCAAGAATTAACACATGCGAAATACTGGCCTCCAGCCGATATTGTTTTGAAGAATATCGATAATCACAACCGAGTTGTAGTTGCGATGACTGATTTTGAGTACGTCAAATTAGCTGATAATTTTCTTGCATCGCTCGAAGCTAATGGAGTAAGGAACTTCGTGGTTATTACCCTAGATTATGAATCGTATTTATTACTAAATCAAGCCTATCCTGGACATGTGGTCCCCCCGATGCCTACCAAACCTCAAGTGCAAGCGGCGGATTTTTATGTAAGTCGAGGATATTTCGAAGACATTGTTGGATCGCGAATAAATATGTTGCATGCATTTCTCGAAGCGGGATACACCATATTTTATAGTGATATTGACTCGGTATGGAAAACGAACGTGTTAAATAAAGTGGATGATGCGTTAAACAATACTCCACATTTGAATCCTGGTGCCATAGATGGTTTTTTCACGGACGATACTCGTCCGGACAATGAAAAACAAATATCTGCTGCACATATGTATTTGAAATCGACATCTGCCACCCGATTGTTCTTGGAACATTGGTATCATAATCGAAGAGGTGTCTTTTTAGGAGATTACCGCCAATCCTTAAATCAGCTTATTAAGAATACATTAACAGAGTCAGATAAAAACTTTTTATCGATGGGATTTGATGGCGCTACAATGGATAGTATAGTTGGGAGTACAGAGGATTTTCCGCCGGGTTGGGTCTTTTTCGGAACTACCTACTCTCCACCTTCAATGAGTGATACAGAAAGAAACAACGTTGCAATAGTACACAACAACTTTGAAAATTCTATTCCTAAAAAAATCAACTTGTTTAAAAGAGAGGGTTTATGGAATCCTTCGGGTCGATTACCAACGATCGCAGCACGCAAAAATGAAAATTAACTTAAATATAAGTTATACCAATCAAGATTCTAGTTATCGTCATAAAGGGTATGCATTTGTGTGGGTTATTTTACCTTGGATCAAGATCTCTCAATAATGTTTGGCACAATAAACATAAGTATCATTAATAGAGCTACCGATACGTTTTCACTCTAGATTTACGAATGATGTTCAACAAATTATATGGCAATGGTTCTTTACGACCTATGAATTGTCATTTTGATTTGAGCTTTCAGCCTGGGCTAAAGTGCCGAAACAGCGACCGGTTTGGATTAACTCATGTTTTCAGGTCGAAAAATAGATTTTGATTTTTTTTTTTGACACTCAAAGCATTTTCGTAACACCCTTTCATTTATCTCGACATATTCGCATGTCAAGAGTAAAAACTTAATGACCTGGAGGATTGTTTGAACGCGCAAATAATCTTATTTGGCGACTTCATTAATCAATATCGTGCAGAACATACTAGCTTGTGTCAGCAACATTTCTAAAATCTGACACTAAGGTAAAGCGTCAGCAGAAACAAATCTATTGCAATCGCAATTGCAACTTGAAAACTATCGTAAGAACCTATAGATGAACGTAAATTTTAATCTGAATGCAATCGAACATCATCAATAAACTAATTAAAAGAAGACCATACAGCAGTATATGCAATAAATAATTTAGAAGTGTTGACAATAGAAATACTTTGGCACAAACAAAACAAGATCGTTGAAGTATCTGCACAAATTAAAGCATACTCTGTAAAATAATTATTGAAAACATCTGATTTGTAATGCTGCATTAGCGCAAGGAAATGGACTTACTGTAGAAAGGCAAGTTTATCTTCCCATACACAATCGAGAAGCATCACTCCACCATAGATGAATATCCGATTAATTTACAGGTATGTATGTAATTCTTCAGACATTCCAAACACTAATTAATATGTTTTTTATAATCACAAACATATTCGAGGAAATGAAATCGAACTTGTGAAAAACAGATAGCATAAAGCGTTTGTATTCACATGTCGCTCCTGTTTAGATAAAACAATAAAAATGAAGAAACTAAAATTTCTACAAATGTACAACTATCAGAGGAGAAGCAGCAGAACTTCGAAAAGCAAATTTATGACAGCATAGCAAACATAAAAAATTCCATAGCCTGGTCAGAAATTTATGACTCAAAAACAAATTAAAACCAAATCAACTGGCAAATCTGTAAGAATTAATTTTATTTCGTAGCAAAACAATGCTTAGACTTCACAGCAGAGAAATAATAAGCAATGTCAGACTGCAGAATTAAAAGATCGATGATAGTTCCTGACATTTAATCACCATCCAAGATAATTTAACCACACAAACAATTCAGTATTATGTTATACACATATCTATGTAGATTATTAAGAAATTTAAATAGCTAAGAAAGCAAACATAAGTACAGGTGGTGGTTTAAGTATTGCTTTTTAAATATAATTTCACTTGTGCAGTGCTATTGAATGCTTTGCTATTATTTATTCGAAGCTTTCACAAACGAATGCTCATAGCTTCTACTTATCTAAGAAAATCATTAGCATTCTTTGGGAACTGACTAAGGAGTTTTTTGTAAATCATCAGAACTGTGCTGCTGCAATCGGTAATGAACATTCCGATCGTTCCGTAGCGGTGGAGGCGATTAAGAAAAAGGGCTTAAATGAAAGAAATATCCCATCTAGAAATATTTCTACTTATCTTATGAAAGTCAAATATGTATGCATCAATGTCTCCAGGCTCCAATATTTCATATGAATGCTTTTGAACAATGCGCACGCGTGTTTATTTGTCCATGCTTTACCCAAAGTGTTGTCACCAATCGAACTGAGGCGTCATTGACACTTTGCAATTTCATAAAATATCTTTGGCGTCTAAAAGTGACGCACTGCTTATCCTTCCCAACATGCTTAGACACACGCAAAATGTAAGCCATGGCATTACATACGTATCAAAGAGGAAATGCATCTAACAATGATGCTCTCTACCTCAGATTGCATCACTCCTGTCTTTTTGCAAATTTTCCCCAGTAGTCGCTTTTGACAACTTCAACTGCACTTGCAAAACGCAAGTCACGTTTTATGAGTTGAATTGAATTAACACTATAAAACAAAAAGATTATAATTACACCCAAATGGATCAAGATGCTAATAAATTAGATCATGAAAGAACAAATCTATCTTGGATGGCATAATCAAATTAATGCATAATACGGTATTGAAAAGTACGTAAGTGAGACAATTGATTTTATGCGGATGTTTTATAAATAAATGTAATTTCTCTTATTGAAAATGTTTGACGTTTTCTAGCAGCAGTAGCAAATGTGTAATCCATTTTTGATGAGTGAAACAAATGCAAGTCCCGTTCTAATTACAATTCCTGCTTAAGGTCTAAAGTAAATTTTATGTTCTCTACCTTCCACATGTTACATATCTCATATCTAGCACGAGAAAGGTCGATCCTGCCGAAGTTCAAACACGATTTCGCATCGACTCCAATAACATAACCGTGCAAACCTATCAAAAGATATTGTGACGCACCAAGTCATAGTTCCGAGCTATCTACAATAAGTGTTCCGGTACTTGAACTTATTGCCACATCTATACTGTAAATATAATCCATACTAATCTAGAACATAAGTAAATTGCTTGAAAAAATGTACAGTCAGGAAAAATACTTACC
>Ga0209092_10004489_pt1 | contig 11646 bp, 11 predicted proteins | sample FraStrMetagenome_FD_187446 | JGI IMG/M metagenome (GOLD analysis project Ga0209092, IMG submission 187446) | Marine eukaryotic phytoplankton communities from Arctic Ocean - Fram Strait ARC3M Metagenome (SPAdes) (version 2) | ecosystem: Environmental > Aquatic > Marine > Oceanic | place: Fram... | reverse complement strand
AAATATATAAAATAAAGGTGCCACTTTCGTATCTCGCGGCCACTTTTGGAGTGCCACTTGGGGCCACCTGCCACTTATTCTACGGTGTGTGTATCGTAGAACGTGTATAGAATATAAAATTTCTTGGCTTTAGAGATATTAATACATGTATTAATACATGAACAAACACTTCCCATCCATATCGATCTCGCCACGTATACAACTCACAAAGAATTAAACTATCGGTACATTGTAAATAATTTTATTAACTAATGTGCATTAGTTAATTGATGAGCTTCTTTAGTTGAATATGGACGAATTAATGATAAAAGAAAATGAGTTTCAGGCGGGTGTAACTGCTGCCATGAGGAGGTGGAGTGCACTTCGAGCTGCAGTTGAGGGAGAATGGGGTGGCCCTAAAAGTAAGGCAATTGCAGAAGAATTACGAGCGAATATATTGGAAAAATTTCAAATATCTAATGTGAAGGTGAAATCCGATGGATTTTTGAAGCTTCCTATGGAGGTAGAAGAGTTGGAAGACGCAATTTCAGAATTTATGGAAGCAGAGTTCAGCTGTTTGTTGGAAGATGAATCACCCAAACAGGTCGCGATGGTTGTGGTAGAGATGTTTACGAAATGCTTTCATGGAGATTTTCAGCTATGCCGTGATTTGGTAGAGAAAGCCCGATGTGAAGAAGCTTCCAGGTCGAAATCTCCGGTAGTCGTCCAGGATATGGCTGAAGATGTTGATGCCGTAGGCGGCGAAGCTGAAATATACGCAGCAGGGAGCTTGTTTGGGAACGAAGAGAAGAAGCATTCAGTAAAAAGTGCCCCTCCTCCAAGGCAATTGGGAGAATCGACAGAGGATGTGAATATGGAAACTGATTTGGTTGATGATGATGGTTTCGCCCCTGTTACTACGCGTAGAAGTCTACGAAGCAATAAAGGCCAGCGCCCAGGCGTAAACTGTTGAGCTATGAAATTTTGTGCATATGTAACCTTTTCAAGGTGAATAAATTGAGAAATAAATTAAAGGTTCCTCGCCTACGAAACCTAATTTACAAATATTGCGCAAACCAGATGAGAGTAATTCTATTTTAGGCAATTTAACTCTCAGCACCATCTTAGGTTAAACCCCGAATACGGACTTTCATTTAGATCTCCCTACCGAAACCGGCGTTTGAATAATGCTCCCTGTGTCAATTCTTCCAAGAATACGCCAGTATGTTCTCCTTCTTGAAATAATCTCATGGCAGCAGTACGTCAATGGGTTGAAACGAGGTGCCATAGTAGTCTCTGCAGTCATTGATTGATTTTCAGTGCTAGCTGAGGGACAAGCAGATTTGTTGCATGGCGATGCTAATGGCAAAAATTCGCTCCATCAATGTTGGGACGATTTTAAATGCTACATATTTGTGATTGTCACTGGAGACATTTCCATAGATTGGTATAAGGACTAGACATGGGCACTGGTGGGAGCTTGTTTCCGAGAATTTCCATTGTTGTTGAAAAAGTTTTCATCGTTGGATCAAATCAGCATATAAGTGATCAGATGAGTTCTATGAAGATGACAAACCAGAATTGAATCCACATTCAAAAGGCCTTGCAGCTGTTATATGTCAGACAAATAATATGATTGCATCTTCTGAAAGAAAGACAATCATCCTTCTTTCCATATGGCAGCCAGATCTTGGTCGCATCATTTTAAGGCCCGACAAAAATTCGCGACAAAAAATGGCATTCTGTTTGCACAACGCGATACCATTTTTCGGAATGATCATCTCAGTCAGTACGTGTAGCAAACTTCCAACACATCAAGTGACGTATTATAATTTAGACCTCGTGAATCATCCCGGAATCAATGTAGTTTCTGCCTTCCATCCGTGTCGCCATCATTGTTGACGGAGAGATAAAATCTTCATCTGACCCACTATTCGTCACCGTTGAAAGCATCCTTACCAGTTCTGCGTCCAGGTATTGTAGGGAGCGTCTAATGTTCTCAAATGTCATAGGAAGAAACCACACAACGATGTAGTTGAATTCACTTTCGTTTCCCTCACATATTTCACTCACAAGACTATCGATAAACTGCTTATGAATAAAACACATGACATCATTTAAACCGATCTCCTCCTCCTCCAACGAATCTCCCTCTTCAACATCATTACTTGGATCCCGTTTGTAATAGCACATTGGCATAGTTTCGACCCAATGTTGGAAGCTGGCATAAAAGAATTTTCATAAATACGTTAAAAGACGACTAATTACAAAAAGTATAAGAATAACTTACATCACATCGATATGTACCGACGTCCACTAACAAATATTGAGTTCATTTCTCAATGACCTCAAGTGTATGCGATAACGCATGCTCAGTAAGTTGCAAGCGAAAAGCATTCTCTGGCAGTACACTTTTATCTTTAATTTGGCTCCATCTATCCAAATGACATTTAACCTCCTTTAGTAATGATTTTAGAGTACCAACACCCCGAGAAACGATGGAACTTGGGCCATTTTGCCTGAAAAGAAGTAGTACTAAAGCACTCAAAGATACATAAACTTCGTGCATATTCAAAAGATATTCACAGGTCGGCGGAGACATGCATGAATCATCAAACATAAATTGGTCCACAGTGCTCGACACGAGCCCATTGATGTCGAAAAAAGGCATTTCACCAGAGGACATGATAAGTGGCCGTAATAGATCCAACACAAGAGGGACGACACTTAATTGACCTTGCTCCCGATAGAATATTGAAAGTTCATATACAATCAATACCTGAGTCTCTTTATCGCAACGATCGTTCAAAATATGTTTGATTAGATCATGAAGCGGTAAACGAATGGTTTTCTGTGAAGATACCGTGGAAAGAAGTTTTTCGATAAGATCTATGAGAGCCTCTTTGACAGTGGTTTTGTCACTTTGATTGAAACAAATTACATCCCTTTGAACTCTTTCACTTAAAATTGAAAGTAAAATTGTGCCGTTCGATTGAGATATGAGCGTCATAGAATGTAGAAAAACAAGCCGCCACTGCCAACGATGAGAAAACACATATGGCCATAAAGAATCCTCACTCACATAGAAATTCTCAACAAGTTTTGCAACGCCAACTTCATCCCATGGTATCGAAGAAATATTGCTAGTGATATATTTTTTTCGACAAGGATAGGTAAGAATTAATTGTAGATCCAATGGAGATGTCGCCATAATTGTTGACTGAAAGATTAAATCTTTATCCGACCCAATATTCGCCACCGTTGAAAGCATCCCTACAAATGTGAAAGCCTCAGGCAAACGATTGTCCCCAAAATCGTATTTTCCAACCAGTTCTGCGTCTAGGTATTGAAGGAAGCGTCGAATGCTCTCAAATGCCACATGAAGAAACCTCACAACGATGTCGCTGAATTCACTTTTCTTTCCTTCGCCAATTTCATTCACAAGACTATCGATAACATGCTTATGAATATAGCACATGACATCATTCACAACCGATCTCATCCTCCTCCATCGAACCTCCCCCTTCGACATCATTTCTTGAATCCCGCTGGCAATAGCACATTGGCACAATTTCGACCCAACAATACTCGTAGCTGACATAAAAGAATTCTCATTACGTTTCCCTGACGTTGACGTTACATCCAACACTAAATCCTGAGCCATATGCAACAACTCATGAGCCTTGTAGTACATAGACCCATCATCATCTTTGGACAGATACATGTTGCAAAATAACTCAGGCGATGTCTTTAATAAAAGCATTTCCACCTCTGAAACCAAATCATCAAAACCATCATCATTATCACCTTGACTCCCGTTTCGTTCGATCATCTCAATTTTTTCCTGTAGGGATATCACTAGATTATGAACACCCATCAGAGTATCTTCCACATCGTCTCGAGCGTTATCCATCTTTCCACCGTTTATATTTGGTGACATTGGAAGAGGAGGGTATGGGCCGTTTTGTGGGCATTCTCCACTCCCCCCCATTACATGTATTAATACCGATTTTAGATTTTAGCCTAATTGTGGATTGGATTGGATTGGATTGGATTGGATTGGATGCTGGGTTAGGATTGAACGGGAAGGTATTTATCCGAATTATTTGCGAACTTTGGTACCTAGAATATGTTCCTAACAGAACTTGTAACGTATCCAGAATTGTTTGTACCATTATATTCTATCCAAGTTGGTAGTTGGTACTCTACTGAATTTATCCTTCCAACCATAGATTGTCCATTCGAACATACATTATTCATACATGAAAGTGGAACCGAAGTGGGGGATGAACGTTGTGGTTTCAATATCAGTGTTATTTTCTGCGTGAAAGTTTTTGGAACGAACAAAAACAGGGAACTATAAATCCGTTGCCAGCGAAATAGATATTTTGGAAAGAAAATATGTCACGTTATGCAGCCTTGCTATCAAACGAATTTGATGAGGATGGTTCATCATCGTCGAGCAGCAGCAGTAGCAGTAGGAATAACAAGTGTCATAACGGTGAACAAAATGCCTATCCCTATCAGGGAGGTCTTGAGGATTTATCCTCGATGCGTCGAGATGAAGAGATGGTCCTTGAATCGATATATCAGCAAGACTTTAGCTGTACGGGGAAGCGTAGGTACGAAATTAAAATCAAACCTCCTGATTTGTCTCCGAAAGATATTGGGGCCTCTGTTACTTTGTCAGTGAAGCTTGTGAAGGGTTATCCGTTTGTGCCGCCTGTCGTGAAGTTTTTAAATGTTGTAGGGTTAAGGGATGGGGAGTTAGAGATTCTTAAAAAAGAGGTGACGAAGAGAGCGGAGGAGTGTGCCTCCCAAGGTCAGGAAATGTTGTATGAGATTGTTATAAAAATAGAAGAGATCCTATTGGAATGTAATCGGAGTCCTCAACAGCAAGTGATGTGTAAGTACTTAAAAATGAACTTTAATGGTTGACGACGAATTTTTGATGTGAGTCTTACATTTAATTGGTAAATCTAGCTGCTTGGGAGCAAATGAAGCAGAGAGAAAATGATAAAATTGCGAACGAAGAATCTTCAACGCATCTGGATCGGTCGTCTTCGGAAGAGGAGGGAGAGAAAGAAGAACAGCTAGAAGAACAATTTGTACCTATAGATAGTTCTGGGATAGAAAATGAATATCAACGCCAAATAAATGCCATGACTGCGGTTCGAAATAAACAAAAGATTTGCGTTCATGGAAATGTCAACGATGGAATCCCAGTTGGTGTTGATGACATTGGTCGTTTGTCTTCATCTTCTTCCAACGTAGACGACTCATTTGAATGGGATGATGAAGAGGACGAAAATACTGACTTTTTGAAATCTGCAACGGGTTCGCGTTATAAGATAGATTTCGAACTACTTGGAATTTTAGGAAAGGGAGGTGGAGGCGAAGTTGTGAAATGTCGAAATCGCTTGGATCGACGAATATGTAAGGCTTGTTGTTGATTTTCTTTGGTGCCATTTACCTCAATCGTGTTGCCGTTGGATTGTTTCCAGATGCTGTAAAGAAAATTCTGCTCCGTCCCGAAACAGGGAAGTCGCATGCCAAATTTGCGGAGAAACTTAATAGAAAATTGCTTCGAGAAGTAACGTCGATTTCGAGAATGACGCATAAGAATATTGTCCGTTATTACCAAGCTTGGGTTGAAGGAGAAAGCTTTGTGAAAGAATCTGATTCTGAAAGTGAAGTAATCTCTGAAGATCCAACTACCGCTGAATATGAAAGTTCTAGTCAAAGCGAGTGGTGGAAAAAGAAAGTTAGTGGGGATGAGAGTGATGAACATAAATCAAATGTTGGAAAAATAGACGATTTTGCAGATATGCTTCGGTTTGGAACCCCGAATAATGTCCTTCAGGTGAGACAGAAGTTGAATCTTATGTCAATGAGTTGTCTTTCTAACTAAACTTAAATAAGAACCCGCTCTTTACAGGTTACGAAGGATTAAATTTGAGTAAACCAAAGAATAATTTTGCTCTATACAGCTCTGATAAGTCGGAAGTGGTTGACTATTCCACTTCTGCGCAGCTTGATAAATCAGAAAATGAAGGCGTTCAAAAATGTCTATATATTCAGGTAATCGTATTCTTACAATGTTTCACTTGTAATTCTTAATCTGATTTCAAGCTTTGACAAAGATGGAATATTGTTCTACAACTTTGCGCCATCTCATTGACGAGGGTTCACTTCACCCAAAGCCTAACGAAAGTTGGAGATTAGCACGGCAAATTATTGAAGCTCTTTCGTATGTACATTCACATAAAATGATTCACCGTGATCTTGTAAGTAATCTCATCTTAATTTTCATTGATTGCGAAACTCAATCGAAAATATTGTTTCCAGAAACCCAGCAATATTTTTTTGGATAGTGAAAACAATGTACGAATTGGTGATTTTGGCCTTGCTACTTCATCACGAGGAGTACGTTTAGCAGAAACCGATAGCGAAGATGTCTTAAACCCTCAAACTTCTCCAGTACCAGACCAAAAGAAGTATGACATGGATATTAATACGTTTAGCCATCCAACTGAATCGATGACAAAAGGAGTTGGGACTACATTTTATAGGGCTCCAGAGCAGAACGTGGGCTCATCATATAACGAAAAGGTTGACATATTTTCATTGGGTGTGGTCCTGTTCGAAATGTTTCATCGCCCCATAGAAACATACATGGAAAGAGCACAAATTCTTTCAACGCTCAGGGGGGACGATCTTTCGTTGGACAGCGATCTTTCTTTCGAAATAGACGATCCTCATTCAAGTAATAAATGGGAAGACCTAGCAATAAAAAGGTTCCCGGAATCGTTTCCGTCGGTGTCAAAGGCTGTCAACAAATTGATATTATGGTGTTTATGCCGCGATCCCTCTAAAAGACCTTCGGCAAATGATCTTTTGTCCTGTTCCATTTTACCTGGAAAGATGGAATTGGAAAAGCACTATCTGGATGAGGCGCTTAAAATTCTAAGCAATCCACAAAGCTTGACATACAGTCAAATTTTAAGCTCTTTGTTCGATCAGCTTCAACCGTACCATGTAGAAGTCACGTTTGAAAGCGATGTTAGCATCAAAGCACGCGAGCATATGAGGTCGGGCTTGGACATAAAAAAGAGTTTGGTGCGTATCCTTAATAATCTTGGCGGAGCGAGATGGGGAGATATCGAAAGAGATATTGACTACTTGTGTACGTCAAGTCCTCTTTCCATTGCAGCAATTCATGCCTCATTATCGAGAGCCATCGGAATGGAAAGGTTTGGAAAAGGCCTCGAATATGGTACACTTCAAAGAGCTACATCGACTTTGGCCATGTGTTCTTCGCTTCCTTCTATTATGGGAATTGCTGATAACCTTGGTTCCCTTCCTCATGTTTCTGAATCTATCAAAGCTTCACTTCGAACTATTTTCAAATCTCACGCAGCTGTAGAACTTGAAAGCCCATTGCTTTCCCCGTCTAAAAGAGGTTCTAGAGTTCTACATACTTTTCCGGGTCCACTTGCTAAGCCTTCTGAGTTGATGAATAAACGTGGAAATATATTACAGCTTCCTCAAGATTTGACAGCAAACTTTGCGAGAGCAGTCGCAAGGGGAGGAATGGCAGCTTCTCGTTTGAAACGATATGAAATTGGCAAAGTTTATCAAGAAGTGAGTATTCTGTGTATTAAGATGAGTTTCATTGAATCAGCTCTAATATTTTCGTCCAGTCACTTTGCGATGGCCACCCCAAAGAGTCAGTTGAGGCTGCTTTTGATATAATATATCATGACCGCTTCATAAAAAATGGATCCTTTATTGAAGCTGAATTGATTCAGGTACTATGTCAATCGCTTAAGAATTTGGCAAGTTCCGAAGGTAAGCTTAAGAGAAATAGCATATGACATTTGGAGTGAGTTGCGCACAGTTTCTTACTTTTCTATTACAAAGATTTTGATTTGCACCCTCAACCTGATCCTGAAAATAATAAATTACAACGATGGCATTTGCGAGTTACTCACACGAGGATAGGGGATACAATTTTTGATTTATGCGGCTTGTCACAAAAAGACGTAAAAACTCGAAGAGATGTGCTGAAGGTGTTTTCGAAGTGCATCGCCCCTTTATCTATGGAGCATAAGACGAATGAACATGTAATTGCAGCCATGATGAATGCTAGAGATCAACACAATATCGAAGATGGCTGTTTGAAGAAGTTGATTACGTTTTTGGAATGTCTTCAAGTTAAGTCAATAAGGCCGGGAGACGTTGTAAATTCGCTCGATATTTTGCAGGAGACTGTTGGCGACTTCAGAAAGGCGATAGATCCTGAACTTGAAAAAGGGTCTAAACAAGCAAAAATTTACGAATCGTGCTATCGTGCAATACGGGGTCTACGAAAATTCTTACATGCCCTCGAAGAGAATACACTGTTTTCATGTGAATCTTTGAATGATGATGCTGAATCTGGTTCATCGAATTTGTATGATTGCCCAGACTACATAATTTTTGATTTCTTTGAACAACGACAAAGGCATTTTCACGGTGGGCTCTATTTCCAAGCCTTCTTCACCACGATCAGTGATGATTCTTTGGAAGAGAAAGCCAATAATTTGGTCCAACGAAAAAGGGCCAAATTATTTGCAGAGGGGGGTCGTTTTGATGATTTAGTACGAAGATATCGACCACCTGGAAATTTTGGGTCAAGCATATCAAATTTGTATACGACAGCTCCTATACCTATAGCTGCAGGAATAAGATTTTCTGTTCATCGCATTGTCGATCGACTTTACGAAGTATGTCAATACAAGAAATTTCTTCTAGATGATAATATTAGTGACATGGATGACATTCGATGTATGTTGGGTCATCCTCTGCAACAAATAAACGACATTAGTTGTATGGTCGCAAGTCCAAATGGCTTTGATTCCTCTAGCGTGCAAGCTCGGGCAGAAGTATGCTCCTTTTTATGGGCTGGAGGAATTAACGCAGAATACTTACCTCATCAAGCTGCCTTTTCGAGCTTACTTAGGATCGAGGCAGACGAATTTTCCAGTGATTGGACATTGGAGCAAATTTATCATGTTTGCTTTTTGTTACGTATCCCATTTCTTGTTATTGTCGCGCCTCATTTTCTCAGGGAGAAGCGCAGTGTACGTATACGTCAAATATATGATGAGATGCAAGGCTTCAAAGTTCTGGGTGGCCACGAAGAGTTCGTAACTCTTTCAAAACTTGCGCAAACTGTGAAAGAGAAACTCGAACTACGGCATAAACGATCTAGACCTGTTGATCGCACTCACAGCGTGTCGTCGCGATAGTACATGAACTACCTCTACTAATCTCATAATTAAATGCATGCACCTACTAGAACTTGTTTCTGATGATATGGGTAGTAATATCTGAACAGCGTTGATGCTTGTTACAAACCTGCACCCTACACGCTCTAAAGATGCTTTATGAGATTATCTTCGTAGCGAAGATATCTGAAGAAAACGAAATCATTATCGCTATGACTTTCTTACTTTTCTCTACATGAACTTTATTCTTGATCGATATTAATAATTTCTTTAAATTTGCTGATACACGCGTAGTTAGTGTTTTTCATGTCTGTCTACTTTCCTATATTCTTTTGCGTGTATCAGCTGTCTCATCGTTAATTTGCATCCACTGTTGCGTGCTTTCTCCAATTGCTAACACAATTTCTTCACTTGCATGTGGCGCGCCAACAGCATAAGCACATTGGCTCATTTTCAACAATTGATCCTCATCTTGCAACCACGAGGATACACCCTCGGCAATATCCGGTGGGCTCACTTTATATTCACCAAATCCCCCGTCAAGAACAACATCAACGTTGCCTGCCTCTTGTCCAGGCAAATAGCTTTCAATAATTTAAACAATTTTAACATGAGTTATATGAGTCAAATGTCGAAAGGGACGAGTCTTAGTTAAATTCGCAGCTAACCTTGTTATCATTATTGGCAAACCAACAGCAGCAGCCTCCGCAATAGTTCCTGGGCCGGCCTTCGATATAAGTATATCCGATGCAACCATATAGTCGGCCATATTTGTGACGAAACCAAGTGGCGTTACATTCACGTTCGCCATTATTTCTTCTTTTGACAAAACACTGCTCGATTCGGCTTTTGCAAGTAGCTTTGCTTCCTTTGACTGCTTCAAGGCCCGCGACATAGCTGACCTCACTCGTTTATTTGGTATGACGTATCTTAGAAAAGCAACATGTCTAATCCTCTTAAGTTTCTTCGAAGTCTCCACAATTTTGTTCCAATCCTTCGTGGCGATTTCATTTCTTAGCTTTTCGTTTCTACCACACACTACCAGAATATTGCAATCCACTCCACTCTTCATGAGCTCGACATAAAGAGCTTCAACAATTTTCGAGAGACCTCCAACACCTTCACCACCTCCCATAACCAGAACAGTCTTCTTGTCAGGATCAATGTTAAGGTTTTCACGAATTTTTCGTTGGTAGATTCTTCCCTCAGAGGTTGTTCTATCTCCCATCTCATCGACAATTTCAGCAAATGCGCGGCGAATAGGCAACCCCACTTGCACAAGTTTATCACTGGGGACACTGCCCCTTCGTTTTGCAAGCTTCCTAATTCGCTCCGACGCCACGAAAACCTTTTCAACTCCTTTGTGGAACCACGTGCAATGTCCACTTCCAAAATCCGTAACAACCGTGAAGAAGGGCACATGCTTTCCAGTTTCCTTCTCCATCTTTTTCAGTGAAATAATGGGAACATTATTCATCGTCGGATGAACGCTCACAACGACATCCGGTTCGTACGACGCAATCCTCCTTCGAATCTTACGTTCACATGTCAATGCACTGTGAAAATCAGTCAACATCTCATAGGGTCTCGTATTCGAAATATGGTACACCACTCCCCACTGCAACGGATGACGCGAGAGATGCTTGTACGCCGGAACCAACGTACGGTATGGCAAACATCCATCCATGGTCCAGATATCCAACAAATCATACGTCGAACCTGGATACAACCGTTCAAATTGCTTTGCCAAACTCTCTGCCGAGGCACGATGTCCTCCACCGGTATCCGACGATAAAAACAAAACCTTCATGGGTCGCTTGACAGCAGCAGCAGCAGCATCATCATCATCATCGTCACCCTTCTCACTTTTCAACATTTGTCGCATCAAATCCAACCTTGCTCCATCCTCCTCCAGACCAACTACATCCACATCCACATCCACATCCCTACAAACATCCGACACGGAACTAGCACTACTACTACCACCCACCACCGGTTCTGCCACAGCACTCGCAGTCACAGCAGTATCACTCCCATTCCCATCGTTACTCGTTTCATTCTTCCCCACCATATTACGAATTGGTAAGGTAAATGCCGTATGTGCCATGGATGCCAACAATGGACGGTGTTCCTTGTCATGGAACGGCGACGAGGCTGCAACCACCACAACACCACCGGTCGTACGATGGGTAAAGGAACCACTGTAGGATAGGACATAGGCGAGGAGGAGTAGGAATAGTCGAGGTAGCTTTGGTCGTGGTTGTTGTTGTGGGTGTGTTGGTAAGGCGTTCATGATAAGGTACTCAGTCTCTCTGTGTGTTGCTTGCTTGTCTGCTTGTCTGCGTTGCGAAGTGAAGTGAAGTGAAGTGAAGTAAAGTAAAAGGTGTGATGGAGA
>Ga0209092_10004486_pt1 | contig 11648 bp, 8 predicted proteins | sample FraStrMetagenome_FD_187446 | JGI IMG/M metagenome (GOLD analysis project Ga0209092, IMG submission 187446) | Marine eukaryotic phytoplankton communities from Arctic Ocean - Fram Strait ARC3M Metagenome (SPAdes) (version 2) | ecosystem: Environmental > Aquatic > Marine > Oceanic | place: Fram... | reverse complement strand
AAAAATCAGGGGAAACGTTCTAGAACTAGAGAAAGAAGAATACTCTAGTAACGATAATGTAAATCTGATTCCAGAGGTTTTAGTGGCATCCAAAAAAGATCCGAATAATATCTCCAAAGGGAAAAGCACTGGGGTCTTATTAAATGCTGCTGCAATATTGATTGTTACAGTTTCCGGTTTAGCTTACTCTGGATTTCTTTCAGGTTTTGAAAGCGGAGAGAATGTTTACTCCATGGCTGAAATATTACGAGACGCTAGTGCAACACTTTTCACAACAGTTTCAGCAGGTATATTTGTGAAACTTCTCACGACAGCTTCAAAAAATGGTCAAGTTAAATCGAAAGACTCGAGAAAAATCTTGCACAGTTTCTCCGCTCCGTTATTTATGTTTTGTTGGCCAATATATTCAAGTATGAGTGGTGCCAGATTCTTTGCTGCGATTGTGCCTTTATTATTCGGATTCAGACTTTTTATTGCGGGAAATGAAAACAATGATTATGGAGGTGAGATAGATAGTGAATGCTATTTGAAACTAAATATTGAACTCATCCAATTTATTTTTTTGATATCAGATGAATCTGAACTTGCAAAGGCGGTATCTAGGAGTGGAGATGTTAAGGAGGCACTACAAGGACCATTTATATACTCCATTATTTTATTTATTGGCGTTGTAGCATTTTGGAACTCGAGCTTGAACGGTGTCGTTGGAATATCTATCATGGCAGCCGGTGATGGAGTAAGTGATGTACTTTCATAATCTTTCGGGTTTGTGGAATTTTCTTAAATCTTATATTTACTCCTTTTTTGCACATTTTGTTTAGGCAGCTGATATTGTAGGAAGGCGGTTTGGAAGAAACAACAAATGGGCTTTTAACAAACAAAAATCAATTGCTGGAACTTTGGCTTTTTTCATCTTTTCCTTATTAACTTCAGTTGGGCTTGTTTATTGGTTTGATTTTACAGGTTTTATGAGTTTACCAACTTCCGGTGCAGTAGATTTAGTCACAAGATTGAGTGCAATTTGTGGAGTGTCCTCCATTGTTGAAATTATTCCAGCTGGTGATGATAATTGGACTGTTCCTATATCTGCAGTTTTCTTAAGCTACATCCTATTTAACTAAGGTATCTGAAGTTGCTTTTACTTTGTGATAAAAATACTGAGGTAATATACTATTTATATCTATATATGTATACTGTATAGATAATGCACAAGTACAAAAATAGAGTCTTTGAATTATGTTTGCAAGATATGTGCCATTGTGAGGTTTTTCCTTATCATATAGTGTCATGACAGAAGATGAAATTTCTTGTGCATAGCCTAATGTCCCATTCATCTACAAGTAGGTGCATATTTCGTATCGAATAGACACTGAGAGTCAAGGTTGATTGAAGAAAGTCTATCGCAAAACTTTGTTTTTCCTTAAAATCGGAATAAATATGTCTTTGTGCTCTCGTTAAGCGAAACTATTTTAGATGTTATGTCACACTAAGAACTTCATCAATTTTAGTGAAGTACAGTATGAGATTCGAGTATGAGTGAGTCCATCTCTGATTGTTATCGTTTATTGAAAAAATTGAACTGTTTCAATTTCTAAGTCGAATGTTACAATCGCATAACATAGCATCAACATCGGTAAGAAAAGAAAAAAGGGACTACTTCTCTAGTCAAGGTCAGAAACTTCCCGTGATTACTGCTGTGACAAAACTCAGTGGGATTCTCATTTTATAGTACCAACCATATATATATATATATATATATATATGATCTTACTTCTCTCTTTGACAGAGTTGCATGAAATCATTATTCTTCGTGGCAGATTTTGAATTTTAAGACACTTGACCAGCTGAAAATCTCGTTTCTACCTGAGTTTCTTCACACTCAAGTTCGTCTAGGGCTAAGTTTTCACGGAGAATTCCCAGACTGAGACGGATAAATTATTGGGCTTCTTCTGATGAATATCAATAGGTGCTAAAAAGCTCTTAGGGTGCGTCTCAGCACTTCTGCTGTGAATATGTAAACATCTATTCCTAACGGGGCAAAGAACATCATGAGTTAGGTGATAAAATAATGTAATCAATGAGATTAGTTATCTTTCAATTTATATTAATTAATTATCAATGTACGTAAAAATTATCACCAAATAGGATTTTGTTCCAGCTTCTGTAGGATATACCATTGTAGCACGTGGAGACCTACATATTGAGGAATTCAATTATTGCTGAGTTATGAATGATCACGAAGCGGCTTTCTGATTTTTAAAAATGTTTCTTCCGACCATCGACATACGTACAGCTTTTATACTGAGATTATGATTGTCATGTACAAACTTGTCGAATCACAAAAGTCATTACCATACATGAAAAAGTAGATTACTTAGAATGTGTCTATATTTCTCTTATTCAACGTAAATTAAGACAACCCATCCTTCTGTCCTGTACTATCAGTATGAAAAATGCTGTACAAAATAGCTTTTCGTTCACGGCGACCAAAAAGAAACCTACAAAACTTTCTGAATAATTAATTATTACTTAGAAACCGCAACAGCGGGATTCTTATTCCCGAGCTCCGACAACAACCAAAGTGTGATTACCTGCGCATTAAGTCTAATCAACAAATCTTCAATTCAAACAAATCAAAAGATCCTGACCAAATTTAAGTAACCGGAGCTCCCACGAAAGCCATCTTTACGTTAACGTCGAAAAAAACACATTTTTTCCGGCAAAGTCAAAATTACCACGGCCTATAACATCACTTGAGCTGAGGTGCTACGTAGAATCGCTCTTACAAAGTGATCCATTGTTCATTTAAATCACTCGTATAAACGTCAACAACAGTGATTGAAGAAAATTGTCTGCAATATGAATGATTTACTTCAACGCGACAAATCAACTTTAAATGATGAGACAAAATCGAAATCTGGAGCGTACAGTATTTCCACTCATGATAGAGTCATTCAGAATCTATTGCACGAAACCTCAGAATCAACGCTTGAATGGCACAAAGAGCTTCTATTTGGATTATTTTTGAAGTCTGATGAAGATGAACTTGCCTCACTTTGTACAAAATCAAAGTATACAGATCGAACATCCATTCAAGCAGACAAGAAGTCTCGGTGAGTAAATCATGGCTATCAAGTACTAACCAATACGACGTTTCTAAACTAGCATTCCAATTGTCTGACAATTTTCTCTCATTCTTTTTCTTTCTTCAATAGTTTTGCGGAAAATGACAAACTATCGCTGCTGCCTGATCTGGTCCACACATTCAGCAAAAATAGAACTTCAATATCTAGTCTGCCTATCTCATCAGGTATGTTCCCAGTAACTTACAGAAGAAAGGATTATAAATCGTGTTCGCAGCAACAGCTCAAACAAGAAATCGCGTCCAAATTCATGAAGAACACATTCCCATCGGCTGCGACGGGTTGTAGATACCTTCAACAAAGTACATTATCTTCTCAAAAGGGATTTACTAAGTCTGACAAAAGTCAGACTCTCAATGGTTTAATCAATGAGCATTGTGAAGGTTTCAAACCCTTTCAACTTCTTTTCAATGAGTGCTCTCTTGGAGCAATTGCAACTTGGGTATCTCATGATCAACAAAAGGACACAAACAATTCTAATCGGAATGTATGTTTGTATCAACCTGTACCTGCGCCTAGTCTCAGATTGTGCAAAATATGTAAGAAGTGGGGACACTATGATAGCGAGTGTGAGGAAATAAAGGAAAACGATATTATTCAGTTGGCTAATCAAACGATGACGCAAAGGCACCCGGGACATCAAGATGTTAGACAGAATGTCAAGGGGAAATGGGTCGATTTGTCACACTCATTCAACCGAAAGGGTCATAGCCTTTTTACTGATAATGAAAAATTACCCAGACTAGCTGTATCTGGAAAAGGTTAGTAATTTTACTGATAATATTTTTGCTTTCAATTTTTATTGACATGATCCCTTCCATATATAAATAGAACCAACATCAGAGAACGTTACTGCAGTTGAGGTCCCTGTAACCGTTTGTTTTGAACATGATAAAGTATGCCCAATCTGCGAAGCTAATTATAGCTCACGAGATCGATTTAATTGCAGCAATTGTGGCAAAGTTTTTCAGCATAGCTGTCAAGATACAAATGGATTGATGCATGAAAAAACTCTTTGTAACTTGTGTTGTGCTTATGATTCGGATGTGAGTTCAGTAGCTGAGTTAGAAGGTTGCGAAGATTTCGTAATTGAGCAGTATAAAAGACCCTCCAGTTGTGATAGGCCGCCTCATTTACCAAATCAAGGATGGCGCGCTGCGGCTTTCATATCGCAAAGTCACAATGATGATGACAATGAGACAAGATCAGTCCGTACATACTCGGAAGCACAAAGTTCAGAGACACTTAATGTAGCTCAAATAGATATTGATCGTATCAAGTTTACTTCCACCTTCCATATGAAGCCCATGTCATCCACTGAGGTAATTTGCCTTGATGCTCTAAGCATATCTGGTTATAAAAAAATCAAGCCTTCATTCGTAAGTTGAAAAATGTGTTTGAATAAGTGTTGTTCTTAAAACGATGCTTTTTAACTCTTTATGTCTTCTTTTTAGGGAAAAAAGATCAATTTTTGCGAGAGAGGCAGTGTTTACGGCTTAAGGAGTCGTCCAATAGATGGCGCTTTACCAGCATTTTCTTCGCCATCAATTAAATGCATGAAGTGTTCCGGTTACTTTCCATCTCATGTTCTGACTGATATTTTTTATCCTCAATCAGTTGTTTCCGATTCCTTGAGAATATTTGTCCCACCAACCTCAGCTCAATACCCTTCACTGCCGTGGGGAATATCCAAACTTGTATCATTTACTTGTGGTAACTGTATGAGCAATAATAAGGGATGTGTGGAAGGAAAAGTGATAATAAAGGCAAGAGTGAAGCCAAATATGAAAGATAGGATTCAAATAGCTTTAGTAAATCTTGTCATTCTGGCCAATCCTACTCATATCTCGCGAACTTCTTATCCAGCTATACTGCAAGATAGCAGGAATAAATCTCCAAATAGGAATACGAAACATCACCTATACTTTAGCTTGGACGATATATTTAACTTTTTGATGGAAAGGGCAGAGTTTTTTCATTTTCCTATTAGTACGACGAAAAAGATCCGTTTGCAAACTAAGAAACAAATTTATGATGGATTGCGTAGGATGATCAAGTCTAACTTGGTAGCAAGTGTAATGGGAGAGGATAAGATTGTCTATTATGCCATTACGGGTAAAGGATTTTTTCACGAGGCTTTGCTCTCTATCGAGACTCTTCCTCAACACGTGTACTCAATAATGGACAAATATCCCACAAAACCTACAATTAGAGCAACCTCTATCATCAAAACTTACCCAGAAACAATAATCTCATGGAATAAAAAACAAGAAAATCAACATCGAGAAAAAGCAAAGGTAAGAAATCAGGAATTAGGTCAATGTAGAAGTAATATTTCGATTTTTTTTGTGTTAACCTCAAACTCCCAAAAGAATACTTTCAAAAAAGCAGTGAGTAATAAACATACCAATTTTGCGACATCAAGTGCTAACGAAGACAGAGCAATGCCAAATATGGATTTAAGTGAATGGGATGATATGGATATAACAGACGATAATGAAATTGTGATATTTTCTAGAAGGGATAGAAAGAATCAAGCTGTTGAAAAAGATACGATAGCAACCGAATTGGGAAGTAAAGCTGGAACAACAAGTAAGCATAATAGTTCGCAAGTGAAGAATACTCCGCAATTCCAAGTGGAGTATGATACTGAAAACATAAGATTCCTCCAAATGTCTCCATCAGAACAGCTGAAAGGTGCGACTGTGGCTTGGAAAATAACTCAAAATAAGTTGCATGCTCTTGGAACGGATTTACAAGTAAAGGAATCTAAAAAGTACGTATTTGGTACCGTTGTTTCCAAAGCACAAAATGGAGTAGTGTTGGTCCAAATAATTTCAAATTTTGAGAACGCCATTCTCTCTGCAATAACAAAGATTCAAAGAGCTGGAAGTTCAACCGAACAAAAAGAAATTCAAATTGACTCATTCTGCTTAGGTGCATCGTTTTGGATTCCAATTGCCAGGTTAAACTTAGTTACTAGGGCACCTTCATCTAGACGAAAGAAAAAGACCAAAAACGAATCTACGAGAAAGGCACCTAACAAAAAACAAGATGAGATTTCTACAACCGACGTACCCACGAATCCAACTTCACAGCCTATCTCACATGTACAAAGAAACGGTAAAGGAAAAAAAAGGAAATCCGTTGCAAGTACTACTCAAATTGTGGGAATTTCCAAAAAGCCTTCTATTGAATTGAATGAAGAGGAAATTGATGAGATCGCTATTCATAATAGTTCTAGTAAAGCAACCACTGCAGGAATTTTTCAGGCTGAAAAAATTTTAGGTGAAAAACAAGCAAGAGTTGGGAATATTTTGACAACTATATATTTGATAAAGTGGAAAGGTTTTGGGAACGATGATAACACTTGGGAACCTGAAGTAAGTTTAAATTTGAAGACGATTTTTAGTTTTAGATTCATTTCCGCGAGCATTAGTAAAAATATGCCTACCTTTTCTTTTCGTAACCGGTTTCTAATCATCTTTTCCTCCTTGTTTCAAACAGAGAAATATTCTCAATCCCACACTTGTAAGTGCTTATAGAACCAATCAATTCACAGACAAGCTGAAAGTGACGAAAGAGGCGAAAAATGTGAATTCCCCCTCTTACAGAACTTTGTCTTTGTTGAGGAATCTTCACTCGGAGCTTACGGTTGGCTATGCTAAACCTCGATCGCACTCAAAAAGTCGAACTTGCCCCTTTTGTCAGCAACAATTCAAAGATGGATATGGTTTGGGAGGCCACATTAGGTCGCACTCGGAGTCACCAAATTATAATTTGATTCGTGAAGCACACAAGTTCATTGAAAGTGAAGGTTTGCATGTTTAGTATTGCAGGTCTAAATAAAGTTTATATGTTGCATAAATAAATTAAATGAGCTAAATGTTGCAATTATGACTGAACATGAAATATTCTATAATGTACATTTTCCTTTTAAGTTTAACGCAGAGATCCCTTCTCATATAGTGGATATACCTCAATGATGAGTAGGTGTAGCTTTCTTGTTAATAATTGCGCTTATTCTGTGCTCCTATACCGAGGATGTAACAGGTCTATGTTATCTTAGAACTGTATTGTAGGTTTGGACCGAAGCCTTTGACTAGAGGACAGGAACTCGTTGATAAGTACAAGTACAGGTAGATATACGACATGACTTTTATCCGAACTTTCTACTTTGTTGGAGATTAACATTGTCCATTTAACACAATTCTAAACTTCCTTTCGTGCCTAAGAAGTTTCTTCGGTTCATAAGCATGAGGATTATTCTTTTTTTTTGAGTACTCCAATAACTGACAAGCAAGCAATTCAATACTTCTTGATTGATCACACCTTGGGGTTAAATTACCCTTATTTAATAAATCGTATTCATTAAGGCAAAGGACAATAGGTTGGATAGTTTTCGTAAGAAATATAAACAGGTTTGACTGCTCATATTAAGTCTCAGTATCGAGCTACTTTAGTATGTGATGATAAATACATAATTATTGAAGTTTTAAGCTACCGTACTTTGGCTGGATTTGCGTTCAAAGTTCACGTGGAGAAAAAATTAGACGTAGGCACAGAAAAACAGTCATCACACTGCTGGTAGAAAGAATCTGTAGCCTACGTGGATCTTTGTATGAATGGGAATAATATAGAAATTGTCGTACAAGTTTATTTTCCTCGTTCTAAGATGACAAGCCATCTGCTGGTGCTCGTTGTTTTTGTTTTTTAGAATTCTAGCGTGAAATATTCTATTCGTATCCTTAGGATCCAAAAAGATGGCGATGTTGCAAACGTTACATGCAATAACAAGTTATTCCAAGAACATGTCAAGAAGCTTAGCTTACATGAATAAACACATTCCTTCAAGAAGAAGATGCCTAAAAGCCACTCTGTTGCCTTATAAATGCTCTAGATCTATGTCAAGTGATATTTTGATTTCAGAAACACGAGCCAAATTGAATTCTACTATAACCTCAAAATCTCTTGATAGGTCTGTTACAGGTGAGTGCCTCTTTTGCGTAAAAAAATGGAGTTAACGATAATGACTGAAGGTAATCGCAACTAATTTTGTCTTTTATTACATCAACTGTAGAGATATCGGCTCCAAAAGGGTGTACAATGACTCCAGAAGAGCTTGCTGAACAAGAAGAAGAAATGGAAGAGGAAGAAATGTTTGTAGAGCCCCATCCTTTACTTAGAACCTCTTTTATAGAGTGGGGAGGGCCTAGACGAGGGGGGAGATTAGAGGAGCCTACAAGATTCGGAGATTGGGAACGGAAAGGGCGTTGCACAGACTTTTGATCTGAAGGTTTTTTTAAGAGCATAAAGAATATGATATTTTCCGCAGGCTTTCTATGCGAGTGGATAAAATAAATATTTATTTTTTGATTGTATGTCCATTCAAATTACCTCTGCACTTTCTACTCTATGATTCTTGACTATAACAATAAAACAAATGATTAATTGATGTTTCCAAATCCTATAAAATGGATACTTTGTACTCTCTATGGTTCCAGACTAGAACAATAAAATAACTCAAATAAACTGATGTTTCCAAATTCTATTTTCAATGGATTATCAAAATTAAGATTTATTATTGAAATAAAAATCTTTAAAATAATATTTTACACGCCTCGTTCGTGTTGGAAGCGTATTGAATGAAATCCATTCCTCAATACGTACACCCATCTAAATTACATCTAAATTGCAACACAATATATTTCTGCTCGTTCCTATGATTGCATACGCTAATTTTTGAAACACACTCTGTTTGACAAAATGGTCTTATTTGTAAGAAGGAAAACCTCCAACCGCTGGGTTCGTGTTGAGAGCGCCACTACCAGACACAGATGAAGGAAGACGTCCGTTTGCCAGTCCTGGAATACTGTTACCGGCTATATCTTCCGATCTTCCGAATACGGAAGGAGTTGCAAGACGATCACCACATTTGTTTTCCATTAGAGGAGATACTGCTGCAGATGGACCATTGGGGCAAAATTTGTATGAAGCCTCAGTATTTTGAGGGGCAATTTCTCTTAACTGGGTACGAAGGTCTCGAGCAGTTGAAACGTTAATATCTATTATTGTGCAAAAAAGACAAGCTGTAAGGCATGGACTACTAAATACATAACATGACTCTGTTTTACGCATTCTCAATATTGAAACGAAACGTACCACCACTCTTTTTTCTTGCTTCCCAATCTTTTTCACGATTTGCATAGGCAGAGTAACTTGCTGATGCACTATTAGGGTTTCCTGCCACTACAGCTCCAACACCAAGAGCTAAGTTGAAACCTTGAAACAACATTTTCCTTCTATCACAAATTACGTCAGTTTCATTTCCAATGTTGTCCTTTTGCGCATTCAGGATCATGGTTGATCTTGGGGTGGAGTTCACGACAAATCCGTTTGAGTTGCAGCATGATAGAAGTGCACATGTTAAAAGGAGGAAACTAGAAGAAGGCATTGAAGATTTCATGTTGAAGCAGTACAATAGGTGTTTAAAAAGATGTTGTTGAAAAACCAATTATTCTTTGGTTAGTGAGTTTAAGAAGAAAAAATTCAAATCGACCATCATAATTATTCCAAAATTGCTTATGTGCATACCAGTATGTCACAGACGTCAGCATCAGCACAAGAATACACGTCTTCTAATCTGGTTGGCGATAAACAATAACGTGGGCCAAATCATACTGCATGTGGCATTGTATAACTTTTTCTCATATACTTTGTGTTACGTGGACCTCGTTCAGAGAAGTTTTTGAAGAAGAATTGAAATTAAGACATGCTCTTCGTATCGACAAATAAACAAGTAAATTTCTCGTTTTAGAATGCACATGTAAACAATTTTTTTGATGACGTAAAAACGAAATTTATTGAACGTGGAAATTTCCCCGATCTATAATTCTGGAAAGAGTTCTCAATGAGGAGGTACGGTATAGTACCGTACTCGTGCATCGTGAAATAAAGTTGTGACATAAAACTGCCGGAGATTTTACCTCTTGGATCAGGACATGCGTACGAATGTGAGAACAGTTTTCTAAATTTATCAATAATTATTCGTACTATGCGGTAGGAGGTAAAAATAATCTGATATTTTCTTTTATCAAAATAATGAGTTATGTGCAATAGGGTTCGATTCACGGTAGGGATGTATTCGTTTGTTATCAACAGATTTGGGGGTTAAAGTGGAATAATAGAAAATACCGGTAGACTGTGTTTTTGGATTTAAAAAAGTTAAAATATTTAGAGGATCTCCCTCACTACTTTGTTAAAGAAAGTGATGCATGTCAGCATTGATATATAAGCAGAGGATAAAAAATGAGAACAGGTGCAAATATATTTTTGGGAAAGAAATAAAACGAAGATTGAGCTTCGACAATGAAGTTGAGTCTGCGCGTAGATCTGATGATGTAGCTTCTTCTATTCATGACGAAAAGAATGTACACCCTTTTACAAGAATATTGTTACTGATGCATGCACGTAAGTATGAAGGAATTGATAACTATAAATGCAATAATAATGTATTCAAAACTAGGTGTGCACTCCTGTTATCTTGATAAAAGTAATTGTGAGTTTAGATTAAAATATTTGTTTATTTCTATTGTTTCTTGTACAATATGATCATACAAAAACCACAGATAACTGTGATTCGGCCACACATTCACATCATGTAAGCGTATATGTGCCATCCTAGTTAATTAGTTCATATACTTACTGACCCACAATCTGTGGCTCAGAGACAATCTAATTAAGTGTCTTCTTCACATGCATGTCCGGCTTGATTCTATGACGTCAAAGATATTGATGAATCTCTGACATCCCTCTTCAAGACTCACCAATCATATATGATGAAATATCATTGTCATCTTTGCTAAATAATAGTGGTTTCACCAAAGCGTGCAATATATGAGGAAGAAGAGCTTTTGTCATGCAGTCAAAAATATCTTTCTTGGAACTAATACTTCTCAAGGAAACCACTACACTAGCTCAAGCTTGACGGATGTGATGCACAGAAAAGAGGTAATGCTTCTTCTTCAAAGTACTCTCTGGTTTGCTTCCATTCAACACAACAGAAATATTTCTTCCATACACTATTGTGGGGCCTTCAACTCTTACACCTAGCATTTTTAACTTGTAGGAGCGCATTTCATGAGCTATTTCGACTGCTATTTTCATGGCTACAATTTCTGATCCATATATACTCGTCTCTACTGTCGCTTGTCACCATTTGATGAAGGTATCGTTGACGAAGAACAAGATGTCAGAGTGACACAGATCTTCTTGTTTCCAGATCATGAGCATGATCGGCATCTATAATTATCCAGGTTCTTAATTTTATTCCAACTGGTACTGGTGTCTCTAGTTTAACTAGGTCCATCACATTTGGATATAATTGTGACCAGTCCTTCATAATTTCGTCATCATCACATGGTAATTCTAATTGATCAGCATTGAAGCTGATAGCCGCCTTACTATGGTATGTTAAGTATCCAAACATTCTGATACAAACCTTCA
>Ga0209092_10004485_pt1 | contig 11649 bp, 6 predicted proteins | sample FraStrMetagenome_FD_187446 | JGI IMG/M metagenome (GOLD analysis project Ga0209092, IMG submission 187446) | Marine eukaryotic phytoplankton communities from Arctic Ocean - Fram Strait ARC3M Metagenome (SPAdes) (version 2) | ecosystem: Environmental > Aquatic > Marine > Oceanic | place: Fram... | reverse complement strand
GATGGCATTTGTAACGGTGGAGAATATATGTCAGAAGATTGTGAATTCGATGGAGGTGACTGTAGTGAATGCATTGTAGATGATACTAAGCTTATTGGAGATGGGATTTGCCACACTGGAAACTACAATACAGAAGCATGTAGTTATGATGGTGGGGACTGCTTAGAAACGTATCTGCAGAAAAAACAAATTTATCTGAATTGTTCAGCAGAACATTTAGGATGGATTGGTGACGGGTTTTGCAACGGGATAACATATTTGAATAGAGAGTGTGGATTCGACGAGGGAGATTGTGATGAATGTAATTTTGCCGAAAGCCCTTCCCTTGGAGACGGCGTGTGTCTCGGAGGGGAGTTGAACACTCCACAATGCGGATTTGATGGAGGCGACTGCCTAGAAGTGAATGCATTGTTTTTAAAGCCATTCCCTGATTGTGTAGTTCGATTTCCATGGCTGATTGGTGATGGCACGTGCAATGAATTTGAATATAATACTAAGCAATGTGGATTTGATGGAGGGGACTGCAAAGCTAATGAATGCGCAGTGGAGCATCTATCCTGGATTGGAGATGGGTTTTGCGACGGAGGATTATATTTCACAGAAGAATGCAGCTTCGATGGCAACGACTGTAATGATTGTATTGTAGCGGATATGAACTTGATTGGGAATGGTATCTGTGATGGCAGAGACTATAATACGTTTGAATGTGGATATGATGGTGGGGATTGCTTTGAAAAAAATGAATTGATGCAGAAGAGATTTTCTGACTGTCATGTAGAAAATATTGGATGGTTGAATGATGGATTTTGTGATGGAGCTGATTACATTTCTGAAGCATGTGGAAGGGATGGTGGCGACTGTAAAGATTGCTTTGTGGAGGATATCAATTTAATGGGAGATGGTTTTTGCGATGAAGGAGACTATGATGTAGAAGGCTGTTCTTATGATGGAGGCGACTGTGTTCCTATGATGGAGTTGATAGGCAACGTTTATGAACCGGAAGGAGGTTTCGGAGGAAGTGTGCTTGGGCCTGATGGATATGTCTATGGAATTCCTACGACGAACAATAGAATGCTGAGGTTGGATCCATCTACGCATTCGACTATTTTTGTTGGAGATGATTTTGGTTTTGCGGCATGGCATTGGTGGGGTGGTGTGGTAGGAGCAGATGGCATTATATATGGAGTACCTGCCATTGGTGATTCTATTTTGAGCTATGATATAACTTCAGAGGAAAGTAAGCTGATTGCAGAAGGACATCCACTATTATCTAATAGATCAAGAAATCTATTTCCAAAGTTTTCTAATGGAGTTTTGGCTGACAATAGTTTAATCTACCTTATACCGTATGCATCGCAGAAGGTGGTCAAATTTGACCCTACAAATTTAGAAGATCCTTTGACTGAAATAGGAGATAATTTGGGAGAGGGACAAAAATATTTTAACGGAGTTGTCGGGAGCGATGGAAATATTTATTGTGCGCCGTACTTTGGTGCAAATCGGGTACTGAAGATTGATGTGGAAAACGATACCACTTCTTTTTTGGGAGATGAGGATTACCTGGCAGAAGTATGGGGTGCTGGAGTTTTGGCAAAAGATGGGAATATCTATGCATCTCCAATCATGTCAAACCAGGTCCTACAAATTGATGTAAAAAGCCAAACCACTCGTTTAGTGGGTCCCATTTTAGGAGGTTCATTACAATGGTTTTCATTTGTAGAAGGCTCAGATGGTTTCCTATATGGAATTCCATACTATTCCAACAATCTTCTTCGTTTCGACCCAATCACTCATAAAGCAACATTAATCCTTCTTGAAGAAAATTGGCATGGAGATCAGAAATGGTTTCATGGTGTTTTGGCTGGAAATAACCATATTTATGCAATTCCTTACAGTGCAAAGCAAGTGCTATCTATCGAACCTTTAACATTCCGATCTTTAACTGCATAATAAATCATTTAATTAAGACATTCGCTGACTTTCTATTATGAGATTCCAGACTTCATTGTGTGACATTGTCATTCACTGCTGGTGCATTGATTTCTATACATATGATTCCTTGCTGCTGTCTATGTATGGGAGACGGGGTAATCCATCTAAAATAATGAGCAGCAACTCTCCGCAAAATTTAGTCGTGAATCTTACCCACGTAAATATGTAACAGAGTATAAATGACATCTTTTCTTATTAAGTATGTAAGCTATAGTATGAAAGAACAGCGTCAAAGAAATGATAAATCTAAATAGAAGCACAGGTGTTGGATCTTCTCTAATTGGGTTTGAAGAAGATCCATCAACTTCCATCCATTCAAATCTATAATTCTTTGCAACTGCTCTTTCTAAAAAATAAGCATATAAATACCAAAATGAAGTTCTCAGCAATCATCTTATTCCATACAACTGTTCTATCTTCTCTCTTCGGAGCTAATGGATTCGTGAATCATCAATCAATTGCCTTTCAAAGTAATGTCCATAATGTGAAAGACCAATCAACGGTCCTTTTAGAAATGGCCAAGAAAGTTGGAATTTTCTTTGGTACATCTACAGGATCGACAGAAGGAGCTGCATACGCTATTCAAGAAGCATTTAGTGATGATGATGTGTCAGAACCTATCGAAATCGACTCTCTTGAAGGAAAGGTTGCTGCCACGTTTCAGGAGTATGATTCATTGATTGTTGGTACACCCACATGGAACACTGGAGCTGATACAGAAAGATCAGGTACGGGCTGGGATGAGCTTTACTATGGTGAAATGCAGGATTTAAATATCCAAGGAAAGAATGTTGCAGTAAGTGTCATTTTCAACTCATTGTATGTTCTCAGCTACACTCTAAAGGATTTATTGTTGCATTTTCTCCACATTGATACAGGTATTCGGACTTGGAGATTCAGTATCTTACTCTGAAAACTACGCAGATGGATCAGGAGAGGTAAGTGTATAATGGATGGAAAAGATAGATTTATAATCGAATCAATCACCTCATATATTGGTATCATTTACATTATTCCCAATAATTCGTTTTGATCATAGTTGCACGACGTGTTCGAGACTCTCGGATGTAAGCTTTTTGGCTATACATCACAAAATGGTTACGAACATGAGGCATCTAAAGCTATTCGAGGAGATAAATTTTGTGGACTGATGCTGGATGCGGTTAACCAAGAAGAATTGACGGAAGGTACGTTGAATTCGCCAAAAGAATGTTTCCTCGTCCACTACAATTAATTCTAATATATATCTCTTATTTGGAACGAAAGAACGCGTGGCAAATTGGGTTACTCAACTGAAATCTGAAGGATTTCTTGACGGAGGATCATCCTTTGCCTCTTCTAACACCGTTACACCTACCATTTCTGTGGAAAATACATCTGCAAATGATGCTTTGAAACAGCTAGAAGATGAAAATGCACGACTTCGCCAAATGTTAGAGGACAAATCAAAATTATTGGAAGAAAGTCTCTTGACGTCCACAAGCACAGAATCTGATGGTTACACTCCTCATTACAATCCCAAAACAGGTAGTACTATGTGGACAAGTCCTGACGGAAAGACATGTTATTATACTTCTGTTGACCCTAAGATTTCTGCTTTTAAACCTTAATCTCATTAGAAGTTGAGAATTTATCGAATTGGAGCTTAAATGATTCTAAAGGTATTATTAATTACATAATAGTGTGTTTTTGCCTATTGGGATTGCTTTGCTCATGTATTTTAATGTCCAAAAAAGATTGCCTCAAAGTAAAACATAAGCTCCTGGAACAGATCTGAGACCTACTGTGAAAAGAATCCATTTTCTTCTCTCTATTGTTTCCATTTTATTTTATGCTTTCAAAAATTATATGAAATATTAGCACATTGAATATCCGGGTTTTCTTTTTGTCAAATTTATCGATGAAGATAGGTTCAAACAAAAAATAAGGAAAATCTTTATTTTAATATAAAATTCTACGTCAGAATCTACAGAATTAATGGAAAAGTAACATTCTTGACACGTATGGTTTTCTTGACTTAGCGAAATGAGACGTCAACCTTTTTCTGAAAAATTTCTTTCAACACGCTCCTGAGATACTTATTGGGAAGAGGCCAAGATGAAAACTAGCATACATACTTTCTGGCTGTTGTGCCTCTCATCTGTTGCTGCGTTCAACCCTCAAACATCTTTTTTTCACAGAAGTCAATACGGCAATAATCTTCGCCCTTATACCCATGCATGCATCGTAAATAAGGCTAAATTGAATACCAAATGGTCATTGGCATCTACACCATCCGATGAAATGCCGGAACCACTTGCACAGGAAGGAGATTGGGGCGCGTATAAAGATGATGGAAACTCAGGAATGGTATACTATTTCAATTTCAAAACAGGAGAAAGTCTTTGGGAACCACCAACGAGTACTTTCCCAGATGTCAATAAAAAGAAAAAGACGTCTTTTTTTGATGGATTTAATGATAAATCAAAAACTTCTTCACAGGAAGTGGTGATTGCGGAAGGAGGGCCAGAACCACTTGCTGAAGAAGGTGATTGGGCTGCTTATTTAGACAGTGAGGATACAGGAATGGTGTACTATTTCAATTTGAAAACTGGTGAAAATTTATGGGATCCACCAACAAAAACTTTTCCTACGATAAATGTTGGTAAGAAAGCAGAAACATCTGTTTTCGATATGTTTTCTGGTGTTAGTAAGTCAACAGCAAAAGTTGAAGTAGAAGAAATTATGGAAGAGGAAGAGGAAGAGGAAGAGGTAGAGGAAGTTCCCGTAGAAAAGAAACCAATTTTTCCAGCATTTACAAATCCATTTCAATCAAATGCAAATGAGGTAACACCACTTGATATAGAGGCATCATTAAAAATCCTCCCCCATCCTGCAAAAGTATCTTGGGGTGGAGAAGATGCAGCCTTTGTCCAGGGTCGTTCCTTTGGAGTATTTGATGGCGTTTCGGGAGCGGACAAGGTTGACGGAATACCGCTCTACTCTGTTACACTTTCAGATCAAATGCGGCAAATGGTGAGGGAACAAAGTGAGCTTGCATTTGATGAAAATGACGAAAAGATACCTGGGAGAAAGGAGAGTTTAAATATGGATCAGATGCAGAAACTTTTGAATAGAGCCGCCAATTATGCAGATGCATATGCAACTGGCGCTTCCACAGCAATAGTTGGATCATTAGGCGATGATAATTTTCTTCGTATTCTAAATCTTGGTGATTGTGCTTGTATTATTATCCGTGACTCAAAGGTAGCTGCAAGAAGTAGAGATATTGTGCACTATTTTGATTGTCCCTTTCAACTCTCAGTTGATTCACCAGATAGACCCAAAGATGGAACAAGGCTAACAATTGAAGTTCTTCCTGGGGATCGTATTCTCATGGCATCCGATGGTGTGTTCGATAACTTAGATGAAGATTCCATTATTGAAGCAATGGACAGATTTCCACAGAAAGCTTCCATGATGGCCAAATCAGTTATTAATGCATCCAGAAAGGTTAGTATAGACAGAAATGCTGTGACACCTTACGCCACAGAAGAACAGAAGAATGATCCGGATGCTCCTGGATTAGGTGGGAAATTAGATGATATCAGTTGTGTCGTTCTCTTGCTTTCTTAAAAGAGGAAGATCACTTCCTTTGATTGTCCAAGATAATATGAGGGTTTCTTTCGAAGAAAAAAGAAATAATATGTGTAATAGACTACAATAACTCATTTTACTTTTTATTTTCTAATCATATATCTACTTAGAGCTGTAATTTCTAGAGGCTGCCTCTACAGATCATACATATCACTCTTTCTGTTCCAATCTATCACCCTCCCAATTTTTCCATTCCATTCCTTTAGGAGCTTGTCGCTCTTTCTCATAATCAACATCTTTCACTTCATTCCAATTTGTACTCAAAACAGTTCCTCCACTTGTCTGAAATGATTTGATCATAGCTCTTCTTGTCTCTTCATTTGATCTCCCATAAATATCTTTGAATAGTTTATTTAGTGCTTCTTCTCCTTCTGGCTTTTCTGTTGCTTCCTTTTTCTTCAGATCTCGTTCAATGGCGTTCCAATCTTTGTTAGACGCATATGGAGATGGCTTATTTTCTTTGGACGTTTCTTTTATTTCCATTGTCGAACCTTCTACAGCAGGTGACGCATCACTATTGTCCTTGCTAGTTTTTTCTTCTACAATATCTTTTGCGCTCTCGTCCTCTTCATCACCAGTTCCAAATAATTCATGCCAATCATGCTTGTCTTTCTTTTTTAATTTTATCAACACTTTTTCGTCCATATATTTCACCTTGCACTTATCTACGATCACTGTTTCGAAGAGGTTTCCATAAATAACTGTAAATGTATGACCCTCTTTGGTTAGCTGAACACTCAACTTTTTAGGGAAAAATTTCACAGAAAGATTTGATGGCTCTACTGAGGATTCCAATATAGCAATCGTCATGAATTTCTCGTTCTGATAATATTGATATTTTGGCATGGATGGGAGCGCTTTCTTATTTGATTTTGGCATGACCGTAGGAATAATTTTGGGAGTTTCAACCTCCTCAACAATAAGTCCTTCAAAGTTTTCTTCATTTGTTCCCATTTGATCCTCTACTTTCGGATCTTTTGATGAAACAACGTTTTTCTTTTGCAACTTTTGATATAGTGACTCAACGCATGCACTGTTGATCTCCAATTTCAAATTCGGATACTGTTCTAAAACTCGTAATCCTCTATTACCATACAGGCTACCTTTTTCAAAATTACCCAACTTCAAATAGGCGCTACATAGATGAGAATATAAAAGAAATTGTACTTTATTCTGAGAGGAGTCTTTGCCTTCTCCTGTCATTACAAAAAGACCTTCATTATACAAATCGATTGATTTTTCGTACTCTTCTTCTATGTACAATGAATCACCCTCCATTAAGCACTCATTACAGCTCTTACCCGCTTCCTTGGAGCTGTTGCTTTTTACTTCAAGTTCTTGCATTATTGATTCGCTTGACATGACTCTTTGATTTCTTTATGAAGAGAATGATAACTTGAAACTCCTAAATTAAGAAGACCCACGATAATTGCACAGAAGTTGTTGACAAGATATGAACACGCGGTTCAAGCTGTCAAGTTTTGATGCTTTTCAAATTTGTCAAAAACTGTAATGATTCTGAAGAGCCTGTAGGATTAGTATGAGTTGTACTGCTGCGATAAAAATTTCAAACTCTTTTAATAGGATCGCAATCCCACTTGAATCTTTCAAAATACTTGGTGCCGATAAAGCATATTGGTAGGAACAGGAAGATGTGTTCAACAGGAACCCTTTTCCTAAATTAAAAAGTTCTTTAAAGAAAGCCCATTACTACAAAATATTATGAAATGACTCAATGTTCTATTCTACAGTTTTTTTAAGTAAATGTTTTATTCAGAACCAAGAGATTAAAACAGTTTTAAACTGTTCAGAAGGAATTTCTCACTTTTCAATTTCCATGGCATTCTCTCACAAATAGAAGAGTGACATATAGTAACACAGACCAACCTTCGCAGGTAATAAAATTTATATCAATTTATCCAAGTCCGTTGCTGATAAAAAAGAGACCAATCAGTACCTATGAAATGGCTTGAAATCCTAGTGGATCACAACTAATATGCAGTTACTCTTTCAAAATTGTGTTCACATTTTTAATTCGTGCTTCGTGCCTCAACAATCAAGAATAGCCCGCAAGCACATATTAACAAAAAGAGAAACAATTCAGTTGCTATATATAAGATAATCGTTTTCGTAATAAGCGAGGAAATATTTTGTGCTTCATGCTCTTTCGTTCTCTACTTAGAAAAGGAAGAGTATTGCTTTGCGATTGCAAAAGCACTTTCAACAAAATGTCAACATATTCCATTTATTCATTGTAAAACAAAAACAATTTTGATTTGTCTAAGCAATTTATTCCTCTATTCAAACTGCTGTGTAGAGTAAGTTAGGATCCAACACGTGGTAGTCCAGCAGATAAAGATCGCAAGATTTATTTCTACTTCATTGAGTGCCGTACAATGATAAGAACAACATATTTTGGGGCTTCGTAATTCTTACGCAAAAACTTTCGGTATGGTACACGTAAGAACTTCAACATAAAAATCAAAGTCCTTGTGAAAGCAAGAACAACCGTGCTTTATCACATTTTTATTGTCATCAAGAAGGAAATTTGTGTTTTGGGAAAACAGATATTTTTCATCATTGAACTGAGATTAAGCAAACATGTCCGAGAGTGAATCAGGAGGAGTACCTTTCTATCTGATGCCGTTAGCCGCGGTTTTCGGAACTTATGTTCTTTTTGCAACTCTAAATGTGTTCTACACCGTTTATCGTAACCTAACACATAAAAAAGATTCTACCAGCATCCCTCCCACTCCAATCGCTTCTTTCAAATTCATTCTCACGGTAGTTTCCATTATTCTATCCGTTTTTATTTATGGGTACATTGTTGGTCAAGTCGAAAATGCCTTATTGGAAGATGCGTTTGCAAACACTATTTTCGACCCATACGATATTTTGGCTATTCCTGCATCATCAAACACAACTATTGTCAAACAAGCTTTCCATGGCTTATCCAAAGTCCACCATCCTGATAAAGGAGGAGATGAGCGCATTTTCCTTCAAATCATCCTTGCATACAAGGCCTTGACTGATCCTGTGGGCAAGAAAAACTTCGAACTATTTGGACATCCTGACGGAAAGCCAACTTCTCCAACATTGAATTTCGCTTTACCTGATTGGCTCTTATTCCCTAAGGGAAACGTGGCACTTGTTTTAGTTTTGATGTATTTGGGGTTATTTGTGGGGATCATAATGTATGTGGTAAAATATGTGACTAGTGCCGAAGAAAAGGTAAAAAAAACCTTGGATCAAAATAGTGTAGCTGGTGGTGACCTTGAATATCTTGCTCATAAGTTAAGTCCTAATTCTACCCACTGGGAAGTCCTTTACTACATTGCTACGACACCAGAGAGTATTGATGTAACCGCAAAAGGAATTGAGAAGACTCAAGAAATCAGGGATAAAAAAAATGCTAAACTAAAGAAGGCAGCCGAAGAGGCTAAGAAGGTCAACAGTTTAACTTTTGATGATGATGACGGCGGATGGGCAGACGACGATGATGAAACTGAAGAAGAAAAGGCTGCTGCAGCTGCATTAAAAAAAACGGAAGAAGAAATCAAACAACAAAAAGCGAAGTTGGCCCACACAATGGGAAAAGAAATAGACCCACTTGAATTATCTCTTGAGGGTATCGATGAAGGAGTTATTGGACAGCAATGGGTCGAAGATCGGTTGGTAGATTTGAAGGTGTGGCCTCCTAAGCTTCCTGAAAATGCTGGAACATTCAAAGATAATTCAACAGGAAAAGTCGTCAGTCCATTAGATCATCCAGCTGTGAGGAAAAACATTTTGATGACTATGGGAAGACTGAACTCCGTTGTGCTCAACACAAATCCAGAGTTAGGTAAGTACAGCAATTAATTTGTCCGCATTATCACGTTTTACGAATTTGGATCTCAAAAAGACGAAATTTATCATGATCTCTCTACTTGAAATGCATTTTTGTGAATCATTGTTCTATAAACATTTATCCTTCACAAAATATTGAAACACAGTCAAAGCTGCAGCTTCTGGTAAGATTGATCAATTTTATTTCAAGGGTAATCTGGAATTCCGTCAGCGTAATTCCTTACTTTTTGAAGCAGCGCTCCGTGTAGCAACAACTGCTAGATCTTACCGTCTTGCAAAAACAATTATCGAAGTTGTAGCTATGTTTAAAATTGGAACCACTAATGCAACATCTGAAAAGAATATCAAGCATTTTCAGTCTAGCATGGAAAAAATTTATGGTGGAAAAGAAGGAATACCTCGTATCAATATTAAGGTAGAGTCGGTATGCACACCTGGAGAAGACGAGATGGCTACCGGAGATTTAATGGAGTTAGGTGTTGGATTTGAACGCCTTCACGCAGAAAATTTTACAAGGCAAAAACTAGCTTTAGCTCAAAAACAGAATATTCCTCCGCAATTGGCTCTTCAACAATTCAGAGAAGTATGGTGGGTTCTTCTTCGCGCGAAACGTGAAGGTGCAGGTGACGCGAAATCAGAAATAAATGATGCATTGACAAAACTAGTTTCTGACGCTTCTGTTCTTAAAAAGTTTGAGGACGAACCTGAAGAGAATTACCTGCTTCTTGCATTTCCATTTATCATTAACAAAATTATGACCAAAGAAGGATTGGCTAAGATCCAATTCAAGGGACCTAAGATTCCTGGAAAGTATACACTTAAAGTGGATTTCATGAGTGGTGACTTTTTGGGATGTAATACAGATTTGCAAGTCCCCGATATTAACATTGTAGATGCAGAGGAAGTGCAAAGGAAACAAGCGGAGGAAACTGCAGAAGATGAGGGTGATGATGAAGGAAAAAAAACAAAATAAATTTATTTAAAAATTAATAGTAATCTATTTGAGAAAATATCTCAGGTTCGCATATATTGTTAGCTTCTTTATGATTCGCTATGATCAATTTTTATTTCTTTGAAAATGTTGTCTTGCTTTGTTGTAACTTGGTTTTATGGCTTGACGGAATCTTGCGAAACTGAACTTCATATTTTCTTAATCTTTTACACAAGAGTGAACCTTTCAATACCTCTATGTTACGAAGAAAGAGATAAGATTGATGTCATGCGTTACAGAGTTTATCTTACGATCGTGGAAATTCGTTTTAAGCAGTCACATCCTTAAATCCTTCCATGTATGTATAGTTTTAAGTATATGCAAGGGGGTTATTTCATATATTAAGGAAAAAAAAATTGCGGTTACTTCGTAAATTCCTATTTAATTAATATTATTATGCATGCAGAACATATAATAATATCGAAAGAGTCGACTTTTCTTATTGTATTTCAATGTTTCCCTCATTACTTAACACGCAATAGACATAAATTAACGTTGATTTTTTGAAGAAACAATTTTGATACGAATTCAAGTGATCTCTGCTGGTGAATGTGATTCCTTGGTCCAATAAAAGCAAAGCATGCAACAAGAACGACGTACAGCGATAATGGCTACACCCCAATCTTATCAGAATAAAAATAAACACCATTTACCCTTCTTTTCCACCATCAGCACCAACGAACAAACAAAACGAACAACATCTCCGAGGAAGAAAGGCCATAGTAACAATAAGGAGGATGCAAAAAATCGTCAAAAATATAGACCGAAAGCATTAAGCTCTCAATGTATAGAATATCGAGAGAGCCAAGAGGAAGAACATATAAGAGGTCTTCATGATAGAACACATAATGATAAACAAAAGAGAGGAATCGCGGAAAGGGAAGTCGATCTCTTTTTGAGATTGGGGTTAGTCAATCATTCCTGTTCCGATCAAAAACGACCAAAACAAGAATTTGCAAGTGATGATGTTGATATGATATGTACAAAGACACAGGAGATTCATCAGAAAGAAAATAGGAATAATGAATTTCACCAAGAATATGATGAAACGATTTTTTTACAAATTAAACGGGTTACATTTATTGATCCTTTGGTGACAAAAATGAGGCAGCATCCACCATTTGATCAAGAAGATTTACCCCATTTGTTTTATTCAGAAGAAGAATTGGAATTGTAAGTTG
>Ga0209092_10004480_pt1 | contig 11660 bp, 10 predicted proteins | sample FraStrMetagenome_FD_187446 | JGI IMG/M metagenome (GOLD analysis project Ga0209092, IMG submission 187446) | Marine eukaryotic phytoplankton communities from Arctic Ocean - Fram Strait ARC3M Metagenome (SPAdes) (version 2) | ecosystem: Environmental > Aquatic > Marine > Oceanic | place: Fram... | reverse complement strand
GGATAAGGCCCACCAGTCGTGGTCAGGACCTAGCACCGCTGCCCTATTTAATTTATCGCCATTTCGTTATGGATTTAAACTTAAAGACGCATAAGTTGCGTCTTTTTGCTCTTAAAATACTTAAACTGTGCACGACGTTAAAGAAAGACCTACCGTAGTCGAGCGCGCTATGCTGATTGGCGTGACGCTTCCTGACGATACCACTAGCAATACCCGCAGTTTGCTGGATGAGCTGCGTGAGTTAGTGGACACTCTCGGCTTCGGTATCCGGCACGAGCGCATGGTCTCGATACGCAAGCCGCAGGCCAAACTACTCGTCGGATCGGGTAAAGCTCAGGAGCTAGTCGATGAAGCTAAAGCGCACGACTGTGATGTGATTATTTTCGATAACCAGTTGACGCCCGCACAGCAACGTAACTGGGAAGAACTCGCCGAGGAGAAAATCCTGGTGATCGATCGCCAAGAAGTGATCCTCGATATTTTTGGCGACCGTGCACAGACAAAGGAGGCGGTATTGCAAGTTGAGCTGGCCCGCCTAGAGCACAATCTTCCGCGTTTAAAAAGCGCGTGGACACACCTGAGTCGCCAGCGTGGCGGCGGTTCCATGCAGCGTGATGCAGGCGAGACTCAGCTTGAGCTAGACCAACGGATGGTGCGCACTCAGATCACACGCGTTAAACGTGAGCTTGAGAGCGTCATCCAGCACCGTGAGACCCAGCGCAAAAAACGCATGACCGTGCCTGTGCCTACGTGCGCCATCGTTGGCTATACCAATGCAGGCAAATCTTCCCTACTCAACAAGCTGACCAATTCAAACATATTGGCTGAGGATAAACTCTTCGCTACACTCGACCCGACCTCCCGCCGCTGTCCCCTGCCCTCTGGTCAGCCACTCGTAGTGACAGACACCGTCGGTTTCGTCCGTAATCTTCCTCATCGACTTGTCGATGCTTTTAAGGCCACGTTAGAAGAGGCTATCGTATCCAACTTTTTGATACACGTCTTAGACGTCAATAGCCCCGAAGTTGATTCACATGCAGAGACAACACTGAGCGTGTTAAAGGATCTCGGCGCAAAAGACAAAAAGGTCATTACTGTTTTTAACAAGCTCGACGCACTTTGGGATGAAGCTACGCGCTACGACCTCGCGATTCGCTACCCTGGCGCACTTTTTATAAGCGCGCACACCGGTGAGGGGCTCGACACCTTGCAGGATAAGATGGAGGCCATCATCGAGGCCGACTTCACCCAAGTTCGGCTACTGATCCCCCACGACCGCTACGACCTAGTCGCGAGACTGCACCGCGAAGGTGGTGTCCGTAAAGAAGAAGCCCGTGATGAAGGCACCTACCTTGTTGGCTCCGTTCCCGAGCGTATGATGTCTGTTTTGCAGCCATACATTTTGACTGCGTAAGCCAGCATGGCTTCATTCGAGGTAAATGTATGCAGGGCGGTTACTTGCGCCTAGCTTAGGTTAGAAATGCCGCCACTTCGTTTGCTAGCTAACGAAGCTTATGTAGAGATAAGCAAGCGACATCACGGTGAAGAAGGCGATGCCTGCCCAGCTTAACAGCTTGAGCAGGATACCAGGGCGGAACTCTTTGGGCACATTCTCACCGCTCATTACGCGGTAGTTAATATATGCGAGTACTGGCGAGGTGATAAAGGAGACGATGGCTGCGAAGCTGAGCAGTTGGAGCAAGCTTTTGGCAAAGAGCAAAACGACTAAACTGGCGAGAATAGTCGAGAGGATGATCCAGAAGTTTTGGATGCGCTGGAATTTCTCTGGCGGTAGATCTTTGATTAGACTGCTGCAGGCGGCGAATGAGCGAGGGTAGCCATCAAGGCAGGTCAATGAGGTGCTGAACATAGTGATGAATGCAGCCGAAAGTATGAGGAGGTGTGACCATTCACCAATGCTTGCAGTATAGAGACTGACTAGTTGGTTAGCGAAGCCAACCCCGCCAGCCGCGAAGCTTTCGCCGGAGCCATACATAACGAGCACGCCGAGCGCAACGAAGAGCACTGCGAGGACAACGGCGGCGAGGTAACCGATGTAAAAGTCGATGGTCGATTCTTTGACCGTGGCGACATGCCCAGTCTGTTTCTCTCGGCTAAACATCCAGAGCGACGACCAGACCGAGAGGTCGATCGGTGCGGGCATCCAACCAAGTAGGCTAATGATGAAGGCAAAAGACGCCCATTGATAAGGACTTGGCGCGACAAATTCGGCGGCGATTTCGGGCTGATTTGGCAGTGCTAGGACGACTGCAAGTATGGTGCTGATACCCAATACTGTGATGATGATCTTGGCCAAGCTGTCTAGCAGTTTGTAATGCCCAACTAATAGGAGCCCTCCGCATGTGATGAGCACGCCTACAGTAAGATGAGGCACTGAAATGGCAGTGATACCATAGCCCGAGAGTAAGGCACCGCTGAGCATACTGACGCCTGCGATGTTAATCGTGCCGGTCAAGATATTTATTGTAAGAAAGACCCAGACATAAGCGATGCCGAGGCGCTTGTAACCAGCGAGCAGGCTCTCGCCTGTCGCGGCGGCATATCGTTGACCAAAAAAGAAGAAGGGGAACTTAAGTAAGTTTGCCAGTAGGACGAGCCAGAGCAGTGACCAGCCAAACTCGGCACCTGCACGGGTCGACCAGACCAAGTGCGAGCCACCAATCGCGGCGCAAGCGACTAGAATGCCAGGGCCTAGTGCTTTCCATAAATTGCTACGACTAGCCAAAAAACCCTCCCTCTTTTTTTCGTTAGTTTCCCAGCTTGTTTTGTGTGCCATATTACTCATGTTTTTGAACCGTGCGCCTTACCTACGCTTGCCAAAGGTGGTGAACGTGCCATGCATGTGTTAGATTGTAGCGATTCGCTATTTTGATAAAGCACATTTTCATGCAATACATCCTATTTGATTTAGACGGTACGCTCATCGACCACTTCACCACGATCCATAAGAGTGTAACATACGCACAACGCGAACTCGGACTACCTGAGAGCAATTATGCTAAGGTGCGCTCGACTGTCGGTGGTTCGGTACCAATCACTTTAAGGAAACTCTGTGGCGAAGATAAGGTCCCACTCGCAGAACCACTCTTTCGCAAACATTTTGAAGAAATCATGTTCGATGATGTTTTCACACTGCCAGGTGCAGATTGGCTGCTGGAGACTTTGAAAAAACGCGGCGATAAGCTCGGTGTGTTTACTAACAAATATGCAAGCCACACGCGATCCGTACTCGCACACCTCGGGCTTGATCAATGGTTCGACGTAATTATTGGCACCGGCGATCCAGATTGCCCCTACCGAAAACCTGATCCGCACTTTACCGCCCATGCACTGGAGCAAATGGACTGCGCCTCAGAGGAAGCATTTATGATCGGCGACTCGCCTTACGATCTTGCTGCAGCGGAAGCTGGTTGTATCGCTTGCCACCTTGTGGCGACGGGTAGTCATAGTGCAGAAGAGTTGTCCGAATGCATCGTACCCGATTACATTTATAAGGACCTCCATGAACTTGGCGAAAGACTCTTCGGACTGGATCGACCTAAATGAATTCTAACTCAATAACACAGCTTCCCCGCCCTACTGCGATCCTTTGGGATCTGGACGGCACATTGATCGACCAAACAGCTGCCATTATCTTCTGCTACCGTGAGGTCATAGTAGAGATGGGCTATCCTCAGCCAGACGATGATGCGATTCGGCGTAGTCTCGGCGGTGTTATGGCTGCGACGATGGGACTTTTCGTGGAGGCCGAGCGCATGGATGAGGCATGTAAGGCCTTCCGAACGCGCTTTCCTGAAATCATGTTCGACGGCCTAATCCTGCTAGCAGGTGGTAGAGAGCTAATCGAGCGAGCCTATAAAGCCCGCATCCCGCAAGTGATCTTTACTAATAAACACGGCGACACCGCGCGCAAAGTCAGTCGCTATGCGGGTTTTGCCAAATACATTCCCATTTGCATTGGCAGTACGGACACAGAATGGCACAAGCCTCAGCTAGCACTCACTCAGCACGTGCTCGACCAAATTGAAGTTTCCTCAGAGGGTTCAATTATCATCGGTGACTCGCCCACAGATATCGCTGTCGCGCAAAATGCTGGACTCACCTCTTATTGTGTGGCGACTGGTGCTCACAGCATTGAGGACCTCATGGAGGCTGGTGCAGATGCAGTATTTGGGTCTTTGACCGAACTTGGACAAGCGATCGAATTATTAGGTTTATAATTTCCTTAGCTTCTTTGTTAATTTTTAGCCATTCTTAATTCTTAATTTTTTTTAAACTAATTCATAGTGATTCATTGTATTTCAAAAATCCGTGTTCGTTACGCCGAAACTGACCGTATGGATGTGGTCTATCACAGTAACTATCTCATATGGTTTGAGACTGCTCGTATACTGATGCTCGACGAGATCGGTTTGCCTTATAGCGAAATCGAAGCGCGTGGCCTATTCCTTCCTGTTCTTACTGTTAGTGCAGAATATAAAAGCCCTGCCCGCTTTGATGACCAATTAGAGATTCACCTTTTTATGAAAAAGAAGCCCCGTGCGCGCATACACTTCGATTATGAAGCGCGCCGTGGCGACGAGTTACTAGCGATTGGACATTCTAGCCATGGCTTCATGGACCGTAGTGGTAAAGGTCAGCGCCCGCCTGAAGATTTAGTCAAGCTGATGGAAGCCGCATGGATCGAGGCAAAATAGTTTAGAGCATCGCCTACAAGCGTTTTTAATGTAGCCTCGAAGGCAGGACTCAATCCACCAGAACTATTTCCGGAAGGATCGCTCATTGGCTTCATAGGTGCGGATCATGTGGCGAACGACCTCAGGAATCGTTCTGCCTTCGGTTGTGATGCACGCGCCCGAGTCCATGTAAATTGGTTCGCGCTCTTTGAGGAGCGCACGGACTTCAGCCGCAGGATCATCTACATTAAGAAGAGGTCGGTTCTTATTTCGACTCGTGCGCTCTATAATACTCTCAGCCGAGGCGAAAAGGCAAATTACGACTCCCTTTTGCTTGAGTAATTCCTTCATGCCAGGTTCTACGACGAGCCCGCCGCCACAGGAGACGACGCATCCCACCTCTGGGTGTCCACTTTCGATAAATTGACGCTCTAAATTTCGGAAATACGACTCCCCTTCGTCTGCGAAAATTTCAGGGATCTTTTTGCCCTGCTCCTTCTCAATCTGATGGTCAGAGTCAATAAAGCGCATGCCTAGCTCACGTGCTGCCTTGCGACCTAGCGCTGATTTACCCACGCCCATGAAGCCGACGAGGTAGAGGTTTGGTTTAGACTGCTCAGATGAACCCACACTTTTGATTGTGGAGAAGCAGTTGAGTTAGGTGCGAACAAAAAATGAGTTAAATGTGGTTTCTGGTGTATGCGCATGTTGGACTCAATCATGTTAAACTGCCGCATTAGTTTTGTAGCGGGTCCGACAAGCGCTCTGACCCTCTAATGAAGTTGCAGACTTTGCCACTTAGGCGACCAACAAGTTGTGCGGCCCCCGATTTGTTCGCGTTTGAGTGGCACCCCTGTTTGTGGGCACATACCGCCGTCCTTCCAGCGGTGGTTAAATAGCCAGTGGTCTGGCGGGGTGCTCCAGTCAGTGCCAATCACTTCAAGCGCATCACGGCTGACTTCTTGGGTGCGCTGGTAGAGTTCTCTACGCTTATGCGTGCTCAAGTCCCCTGCTTTGGTTTTTGGATGTATGCGACTACGCCATAATATTTCATCCGCCATCCAATTGCCCACTCCCGGAAAAGTCTCTTGCATGAGAAGCACGGCTTTGATCGGCGACTTCCTTCGACGCTCTAAAAAGCGGCTAAGGTATTCTAGGGTGAAATCAGTCGATAAGATTTCGGGCGGTAGCATCGCCCACCAGGAAGGTTTACCTTTAGTATTCGAATAGAGTATCCGCCCGAACATGCGCGGGTCAGTGAACACGAGCGAAGCGCCGCTGCTCATGTGAAGGACTAGATGGTCGTGCTTATCGGGCGTTTCGCCAGGCTTAAGGATATGCGTCTTGCCTGTCATACCCAAATGGACGCCGAGCCAGTGCTTAGTGCCAAAGCGAAAGCACATCTGTTTGCCGTGAGTCGAGGAATCGGTGAATGCCTCGCCAACGAGGTCACGCCGTAGTGCTTCCGAATCGATGCCGCGGAATACACGCTTTGAGGCGTTAAGGTAGACGCCTGTAATACACTGCGAGATAGCTGGCTGCCATTGTTTACGATAATATTCGACTTCGGCAAGTTCAGGCATCTGGACTGATTGGTAATTGGTTTTGCTTGGTATGCAAATGTTGTTGTATTTGTCGAAGCGTCTGAGCTTGCAAGCAGATGCTTCGATTACCAAACCTACACGCTATGATCATCGACTGCCATACGCACGCCTATCCCAGCGAGCTCGTGACCAACCCACGTGATTGGGCTAAGGCGCAGGGAGAGTCACATTGGGCGGATCTAGTTGCGCCAGTCGGCCGCCCTAGCATTCAAGGCTGGAGTGATCTGGACTCGATGCTCGCCTCGATGGATTTAGCCTGCGTTGATCAGGCTGTGCTCCTCGGTTGGTATTGGGAGCATGAGTCAACTTGCCGATGGCATAATGAAGCGATGGCTAAATGGATGCAGGCAGCGCCTGAGCGCTTGATTGGTTTTGCTGCGATTTATCCTAACGAGAACGTTATCGATCAACTTGAAACCGCCAAGAATCTGGGTTTTCGAGGTGTGGGAGAATTACATTTAGGTGTGCAAGATTTCGATACAACTAAGCCGCATTGGCAAGTAATGGCTAGATGGTGCGTCGAGAACGATTGGCCGATTAATTGCCATGCTACGGAAGTTGCCGGACACGATCATCCCGGGTCGGTTCCGACTCCTCTACAAGGCTTTGTCAGTCTGGCTGAGGCTGAGCCTGATTTAAAACTGATTCTTGCGCACTGGGGCGGAGGGCTAGCCTTTTTCGAGCAGAACCCAAAGCTGCGTAAGTCTCTCGAAAACGTTTACTACGACTGTGCGGCAAGTCCCCTCCTCTACAACATGGACATTTTCAGGAATATGGTCGAACTCGTCGGTATCGAAAAATTACTCTTTGGTTCCGATTACCCCCTTCGTGTCTTTCCCCATCTCGATAAGAGCCCTGAGATGCTTAGATATATCAGGACGATTCGAGAAGAGTCTGGGCTCAACGAACCTGAGTTAGCCGCTCTGTTTAGAGGAAACTTTGCGAGCATAATGTCGCTTGAACGTAGCTAGAGGTCCAAAAGATCTAGTATTATTTAAGTTAGAATCATCAATATCGGTGGCCCTAAAACCTTCACATCAAGACAAAATCCATTCAAGTCCAATTCAATTTACAGTCCCAGTATTAGCATATTGAATAATAAATCATTTCTAGCGTAATGATTTGCATTGCTAATAAGTATATCTTAACGGTCATCTTGCATTTTCGCACACCCCAATTCAATGAATCACTCAACAATCGCAAATCGCTGGAACGCCGATTTGGTCGACGAAAAATACGAGATCTGGCGCACAAGCCCCGAGAATCTTGACGAGGAATGGCGAGCATTTTTCGAAGGTTTTGCTTTAGCTAGTGAAGAGCATTACAGCCGGTCGGATATCGACAGCGCTACGCCTAACTCCGCGGACAATGATGCGACTCGGCAGGCCCGCGTCATAGGTCTGATTTACGCTTATCGTTCTATTGGGCATACAATTGCAGCCTTTAACCCTCTAACCAAGGATGCTCCTACTAACCCGCGTCTAACATTGGAGCGATTAGGCTTTGAAGAATCCGATCTCGACTCGGTCTTTCATACTGGCAACTACCTTGGCGGCATCGAGATGACACTACGCGAGTTAATCGAGCGATTAGAGAAGACCTACTGCCATACGATAGGCGCAGAGTATATTCATATCCAAGAAACACCCAAGCGCCGTTGGATTCAGGCGCGGATCGAGCCCGAATGTTTCATTCCTCGATTCACCAAGGAAGAAAAGCACCGCATCCTCAGCACAATCATGCAGGCAGAGGACTTTGAAAACTTCCTCCAGACTCGCTACGTTGGCCAGAAACGCTTCTCACTCGAGGGCGGCGAGACTCTGATCGCATGCTTGGAGAGTATCCTAGAGCGTTGCAGTAAAAACAGCGTTGATGAAATTGTAATGGGCATGGCTCACCGTGGCCGTCTCAATGTATTAGCGAACTTTCTTGGTAAATCTTTAGAGTATATCTTACGCGAGTTTTCCGAAAACTATGTGCCTGACACCATACATGGTGATGGCGATGTGAAATATCACCTTGGATACGAGACTAAGCGAAAGACTTCCGATGGGCATGAAGTCGATATTCGTCTCGCCGCCAACCCGAGCCACCTTGAAGCAGTTAATCCCGTCGTTGAAGGTAAAGCACGCGCGCGTCAACGCATCCGTGGAGACCTTGATCGGAAGCAAGTGCTCCCCATCCTCATCCATGGAGATGCAGCTATCGCAGGCCAAGGTGTCGTGGCCGAGGTATTTAATTTTTCTCAACTCAAGGGCTACCGCACTGGCGGTACCATCCACTTAGTCATTAATAATCAGATCGGTTTCACCACCGATCCGTCCGACGCGCGTTCGAGTCGCTACTGCACCGACGTGGCCAAGATCGTCGAAGCGCCCATTTTTCACGTCAATGGTAATGACCCGCTCGCCGTGATTGCGGCGGTTGAGGCTGCCTTCGACTATCGCCAGACCTTCGGTTGCGACGTGGTGATCGATATGTATTGCTGGCGCAAGCACGGGCATAACGAATCTGACGAACCCGCCTTTACCCAGCCCTTACTCTACAAGAGGATTTCTGAGATGCCCCTCATTGGTCGCTCACTTGCTCAACGCCTAGTCGCTAGCGGCGAGTTCACAGAAAGCGAGATCAAGGACATCGAAACAAATTACCAGAAAAAGCTGGAAACCGCTTTCGACTCGGCGAAAGCGAGTGAAGATAACACCTCCGATCCCTTCGCTGAATCAAACGCAAAGAAACAGCCGCCCTACAATTTCAAAAATTTCGATACTCGCGTTCCTAAAAAGCAGCTGGAAATTATCGCAGAGCAACTCGCGCATGTGCCTGAGGACTTCCACGCAAACAAAAAAATCATACGCCAGCTCAATACTAAGCTGAAAGCCTTTAAGGAAAACACTGGTATCGATTGGGGTATGGGCGAAGCACTCGCTTTCGGCAGTTTACTTATAGACGGCACACCAGTGCGCTTAAGCGGGCAGGATTGCGAGCGCGGCACCTTCAGTCATCGCCACTCCGTGCTTTATGATAACGAGACGCGCGAAAAATATGTTCCCCTACTCGACCTAGAAGAAGGCCAAGCTCAATTCTGCGTCCATAATTCGCTCCTATCTGAGGCGGCTGTGCTCGGTTTCGATTATGGTTACTCGCTTGATTACCCGAAGATGCTCTGCATATGGGAGGCGCAGTTTGGAGACTTTGTAAATGGTGCGCAGGTTATCATCGATCAATTTATTACGAGTAGTGAGTCCAAATGGGGTCGCCTCAGTGGACTCGTCATGCTACTGCCACACGGCTACGAAGGTCAGGGACCCGAGCACTCTTCCGCTCGTCTCGAACGCTTCCTCCAGTCCTGTGCGGAAAACAACATCCAGGTCTGCAACGTGACTACGCCTGCACAGTATTTCCATTTATTACGTCGTCAGATGAAGCGCGAGTTTAAGAAACCGTTGATCATCATGTCTCCCAAGAGTCTGCTGCGCCACCGCGAATGCGTTTCCAAAGTCGAAAACTTTACCGACAACGAATTCTGGTCCATCCTCGACGATGAAACAGTCAATCGCAAGACAGCCAAGCGCATCATTTTCTGCTCAGGTAAGCTCTATTACGATCTTACCGCGCACCGGGAAGAATCTAAAGTCAGGGATGCCGCGATCATTCGCATAGAGCAGTTTTACCCACTGAATACAGAGCTGCTCAAACGTATCGTAGCCAATTATCCGAAGGTTCAGAGCATCGTATGGTGTCAGGAAGAGCCGAAGAACATGGGCGGTTGGAGCTTTATAGCCCCACGACTAATGGAAACTCTTGGTAAGTTACCCGCCTATGCAGGGCGCAAAGAATCTGCTAGCCCAGCAGTCGGTTCACTTGCCCGCCACCGCCATGAGCAGAAGAAACTCATCGAACACGCATTCTCGCTTTGACGTCTGTCGCTATGATAGTCGCTGGCTAAAATTCTCAATTCTAAATTTTTAACTATGGCTACCGAAGTAAAAATACCCGCAATGGGTGAATCTATCAGTAGCGGCATCCTTGCCGCTTGGCACGTCAAAGACGGCGACTACGTCAAAAAAGACCAAGTTCTCTATGAGCTAGAAACTGATAAAATAACCTCGGAAGGGGCTGCTGAAGTCGCAGGTGTAATTTCGATTCAGGTCGAAGTCGACGAAGAGGTCGACATTGGCCAAATCATTGCCTCGATTGACGAAAGTGCAGTAGATGCTCCTGTCGAAAAAAAGGCTGATATGCCAGAAGTAGATGTTGCTCCGGCCGAAGCGGTTGATTCCATTGTGACTACAGATGCTCCGGTCGAATCGAAGGTAGATCCAGCGACCACACTCTCACCTGCTGCTCGCAAATCTGCCGAAGAAACAGGCGTCGATACTGTTAGTATTTCTGGTAGCGGTAAAGATGGTCGTGTGATGAAAAGTGATATCATCGATGCATCTGGAAATTCATCAACTGTGGTTTCCTCAACGGGCCCCTTGCCCTCCCCTAATCCAGCTAAATTGGTTGCGCCTGTAAAACCTTCTGTCTCGCATGGCGAACGTGAGACTCGTAAAAAGATGTCTCCGCTCCGCCGTAAAATCGCCGAGCGCCTCGTCGCTGCGACACAAGAGGCCGCCATGCTTACGACCTTTAACGAAGTCGACATGAGTGCGGTGATTAAACTGCGAAAAGAAAATCAAGATAGATTCGTCGAACGCCACGGCCTTAAGCTCGGCTTCATGTCCTTTTTTACCAAGGCCGTAACCCACGCTCTCCAAGCTGTTCCGCAAGTCAACGCACGCATCGACGGGAACGAAGTTGTCACCCAGCACTTTTATGACATAGGTGTCGCTGTTGGTACCGACAAGGGACTTATGGTGCCGATACTTCGCGACTGTGATCAAAAGGGTTTTGCAGAAATCGAGGGTGATATCATAGGCTTCGCGAAAGCCGCCCGTGACGGTAAGATACAAATGGGCGATCTTGAGGGCGGCGTCTTTACTATCTCCAACGGTGGTATCTACGGCTCGATGCTCAGCACGCCCATCGTCAATCATCCGCAGCCTGCCATCCTTGGGCTGCACAATATTACTGAGCGTGCCGTCGTCATTAATGGGGAGATCGTGGCACGCCCCATGATGTATCTAGCGTTGAGCTATGATCATCGTTTGATCGATGGTAAAGAGGCCGTCACCTTCCTCGTGAAAGTCAAAGATGCGATCGAAGATCCGGCTCGACTCTTATTTGATATCTAACTTTTTCAAATCTTTCCACACATCATGTCTGAAGAAAATACATTCGATCTTATCATTATCGGTTCAGGCCCCGGCGGTTACGTCTCGGCGATTCGAGGTGCACAGCTCGGCCTAAAAAC
>Ga0209092_10004476_pt1 | contig 11665 bp, 13 predicted proteins | sample FraStrMetagenome_FD_187446 | JGI IMG/M metagenome (GOLD analysis project Ga0209092, IMG submission 187446) | Marine eukaryotic phytoplankton communities from Arctic Ocean - Fram Strait ARC3M Metagenome (SPAdes) (version 2) | ecosystem: Environmental > Aquatic > Marine > Oceanic | place: Fram... | reverse complement strand
CAGAAATAACAGCAGATTGTTCATTAAGGACTACATATCTATAGTTTCTTCCGTCAACTTGAGTAGTCAGCTTAGCACCACGAGGAAGAGTTAGTGTAGATGGAATAACACCAGACTCAGCAGAGACGTCTACTGTAATTGTAATAGTAGCTCGAGGTGCTAGAACTGAACGGGGTATGTAACCTAAGAGCTTAGCACGAGTAACAATGTTACCACGTATCTGAGCTGAATCTAAGAATGCTTCGTTTAAAGCAAAGTGAGCGGTCATAGCATTATAATGTGTATTATAAGCAAGCACATCTAAAAGCGATGATAGACCAGATCCTTCAAAATCATGACTATTAAAAGCTGATTGTGTCTTTAAATAGTTCTTAAGATTCTTTTTAATCTGATCAAAATCAAGTTCAGTTACATTTAAATTAGTTGCCATATCTTATTACCTTAAACGTTTTAAAACGATCTCTACAGTTTCTTGAGTATCGTATTCTTTAATTCTAAATTTAACTAGAACTCTATATGAATTATTGTCTACTTCATCTACAATATTAATAAATATAAGTTCTACTCGTTGTTCGCCATCTACTATTGCTCTTGCTATATTTTCTCTTAAAGCTTGTTTTGTAATTTCATCTGCTGGTTCAAAGAGAAGAGCTCTCATATTAGCTCCAAGACCAAGAGCAAATGGTTTCTCATAAAAATTAGTTAAGAGTAAATTGCGTACTGCGTATTTAATAGCTCTATCATCTTTTAATGGTATAATATCATTACGTATTGGATGAAGAGTTAAGTTAAGATCGAGATCAGTCCAAGGCTTCAGCCGCGAAGCTGACTGCAATCGCTTAAGATCGCCAATAACTCCACTTGGTTCAAGTACTTGAGATGACTGATCTGATAAATTTGTAGTAGACATATAACTATTTATACCTCTTTAGTTGCTAGACTAGCTTTTCGTCTTACAAGATATTCATTACATGCTGTTGTAAAATCTAATGCCTGACTAAATTTAGAATTATTTGCTTTAACTAGACTATAAGTTTCCTGCAATATCTGACCTTCATTTATAAAATCCCATGTAGCATCTGGATATTTAGAACTCAGAGTTTTTTGAGCAAGCCTTAGTTCTTCTTTTGTTCTACTATGTTTCTTATACGTGTTATAGTCTCCGCCTGCAGCTTCTATTGCTTCAACAAAAAGTTCTTCCCATGTACTATTATAAAAAAGTTGATTCTTTTTCTTTGATCCAAATCCACTAAAGATACTTCCAGCTTTACTTGATGATGCAATATACTTAATGCTATTTCTCATAGATGTAGATAACAATGTTCTATTTAATTCTTCTAAGTCTTTAACTATTACTGGAGTAGGTTCAGGAGCAACAGGAGGTTCTTCAGGTACTTTAGGTTCACTTGGTTCTTCTTTTACTGTACCATCATCTTTAAGTTCCATATTAGGAACCAATGAACATATATCAGATTTAGCTGAAGTTATTAAAGAATCAGAAGTAGTCCCAGCGGGTAGACCTAATTTAGCGACTAAACTAGTTTCATCTAATCCAAGGTTACCTAATATACTATCTAGGTCAGGAAGAGCAGATCCAAACTTTTCTTTAAGTTCGGCTATCTTACTCGTCACATCAATAGGATTAGTAGTACCAGATAAATCGTTTATCTTATCTTGAAGACTTTCAATTGCTGGAAGAGTAGGTTTAAATGTATCTAAGTCAGCTTTCATGGCAGTCAATTTAGATTGCATAGCAGTTAGCTGATCTTTACCTCCAGCTAAAAGACCGTCTAATTCTGCTTGCTTAGCCTTTAAATCATCTAAGGCTTTATTATTACCACAACTCATTTATATCTCCTATGTTCCACTGATTGGTGCAGTTGTTGGTTGTGTTGCTGGACTTGGACTTGATGATCCGCCAGTACCTGGAACTTCTGTATGCGTATGAGTATGTAATGTAACGTTATTAGATGTAATATTACCAGCAGGTAGATCAATACTTCCTGTAGGTGAATCTAATGTCATAGAAGTAATAGCGTCAATATCCATTGTATCAGCCGATGTTGTTTGACTACCAATGATACCAATTGTCTGATTTGTATTAACAGCAAGAGTATAATCACCTAAGGAGGTATGACTAAATGTACCAGCGTTCATAACATTCATATTATTTAAAACAGTTGTTCCCATATTATTTGTAATAGCAGAAGTAAAGTCATTACCAACAGTTAATAGCTTATCGTTTATAATATTAGTAGTAGAGTTATTCATAACACTTAGGTTATCATCCACACCAATATTAGTAGATCGGCTACGGACGATTTCAGCCTCATGATTACCACCAATCTTCTGTTGTAAGGAACCTTTAATATTCATAGTCATATCTTTCTCGACCTGAAGATGATAGTTACCATAGACCATCTGTCTTAAATCGCCATCGACAGTCATAGAACAATTACCTTTAATATGGATATTCTTATTATCGAATACAACTTCATAGTCATCACCGACTATTTTAACCTGGCGAGTTCCGTCAGTATAGATCTCTTCATAAGAACCAGATGTATGCATACGATGAGTACGTTCATTACCTGGAGTATCGTCAATTTCTGTTATATGACCTGCTTCTGACTGATTAACTTTATTGTATGGATAATCAGGTATATGACCATTCATAGGAGGTAATTCTTTCCATGGAGTCTCAGCATAATAAGCGTCAGCCTTATCCTCGGATACAGAAGGAATTTTAGCAGGAACCGCAACCTGAATATTGGAAGGAGAGGAACCTTGTGCCCTAGTATCATATTGGCTAGAGGCGGAATACTTATCCTGGCGACCTGCAAAGTTTATATCTGATTCATTCTGATATTCTGCTATAGGATAATGATCTCCCGTAAAGCCTAATGACTTGGAACGAGGAGAATTTTGAGATGCGATTGAGCCCATAATAATAGGATCCTGAGCTGATACACCATCTCTAAAGAAACCGACTACCCATGAACCTTCCATTAAACCGTGAGGCGTATCTCCTATACCAGAAGTACCAGAGGAAGTTGTTGGTAACATAACAGTAGCCCATGGTAAGTCGTCAACATCTATAGTACCTTTATTCTCTGTATGGAAACCAAAACATCTGACCTTTACTCTGTTCATTTCTAAAGGATCGAATCGATCTTCAACTACACCGGTAAACCATGTAAATCCTCCACCTATAAACTGATCCATTCTATTCATTATTTAGCGCTCCCTTTCAGCCACTGTTTTTCGGCGGAAAAATTTTTTTGATGTGTTTCTGTCAGAACTCGTTTCAACATTCTATTTATCTCTTTCTTGTATATTATCTAATGACTCTATAAAGGAATCTTTCTTTAAGAGTAACTTCATACGATACTCGTCTTTAAAGTCATGTACTATAGAAGATACTATATACTTACCAGATAAGAACAAATCTTTACCTCTCTTAGTATCTCCAGCATCAACTGATTTAACTATGTTTATATCTATAGTCATACCAACAGAGAGATTAAAGTCTCCGAATATCTCCACGTTTAACTCAAGAGAATCCATATTCTGTATATAAGCATTCGCTGCGAGTATATCAGAGTTCGCTGGTGCCTGGTAACTAGAGCCCCCTGATACGGCCTGGGTGTTTAGACTGATATAAAAGTTAGTCGAATCCCTATGTTCATCTAAGGGTCTCTCTTGTATCTGACTCCCTTTAGGTAATACCCCATTAGCATTAAGGCGTAGCTTAGAATCACTGTATGAGTACGTCTGTGTATCGTACGACTTAGTAGCAATATCTATAGTATGTAATGTAGATGAGTAAGCTCCAGCACCTAGGTTCATATACTGACTCATATTAAACTCAGATGATAACGTTAATATCTTCCGAGCAAGTAACTTATTGTTCTCTTCACTACCAACTATAGTATTAATATTAGGAGCGTACTTATACTCTCTATAGGATTCCTTATTAACAATGTTCTCAAACGAATTAAAATGTATACCATCAGCAAGAGTCTCATAGAAGAAGAACGGTGTACCATTGTCATAGGATCTCCTTACTAACCAATTAATAAGGTACATAGGTCTCATACGTGGATATACACCTACTATAGTCTGTTTCGTCTCTGTATTAATAGATAGATTCTTCTCATCTATAGACAACTCATCAGTACAGATGTTCTTTATAAGCTTACCTGTTACATCAGCAAACGGCTTAGATATCGTCTTAGACTGACTGATATACGCATGCTCTGAGACTACTCTGAATACATACGTCGCTGTACCTGGACTGAGTTTAGCGTAACTATGTATCTCTGCGATCCTGAATTTGTGCGAGTATTTGTCCTGTTGACCATTAGAGAGTCTTCTCTTCAGTACTAGGTGTAGTCCCTCCCCACTCACACATTTCACTTTTTCAAGCATTTGGGCAGCATCTAATATAGATACCTCACCTTGCAAACTACCACTATACAAAGACTCTTCTATAGAGAGAGATGCTATAAGATCTACTATATTATACTCTGTACCATTACTACTCGTAAGTACTGCTTCTTGTAACTCATACGATGATGGTACTATAGCATCTGATCCATTAGCGAGTTTACTATTATAGTTAGACATTGTTTATTATTGCCTCATATTTTTCTACAAAGTCTGTTATATACTTTGGATCTATTACTCTTATCTTTGATCTTGCTTCGTTACTCGTAAAGAGATGATTCCTATGAGTATGAAAGGAAAGTTCTCCACTCGGCTCTCCACCAGTAACGAATATTGCGTTCGTTTGCACTCTTTTATCTGGATCGTCTGTCCTATAGTAGTTATGGGGTGCATCGATATACTTATAGACATCATATGTATCAACACTATCGTCTGAAAGAAGTCCGGTTACCTTTTCTGTCGCATTAGATGGTCCTGGGGCTGAATTTCCTATGAATGATCCTACAACAGTTTGCAAGACTAACTGATTCATATCGAGATTCTTCTTTACTATAATACCTGTTGCACCTGACGTCGTACCTGTTACTGTTTCTCCTAACTGAAATCGTCCTGCTAAGCTATTTTCTTGTCCTAAGCTTACTCCTATGTCTCCTGTAGGGATATCTTTTGGATTCGTCGTAATGACTACACCCTCATATTCTTGTTTCATATACGCTTGAAGCTTCTCTTGACTCATCGGCCATGCAGCAAGTCCGTCATGAAGGAAATCGTTAATAACGAAGAACGTCCAATAGAACTGAGTAGTACCATACAGTCTCTGACTGACGATATCAGGCCTTTCGCCATTCTTTATATCATAGAAGCTATACGCATTAAGATCATCAAGGAATGCTTTGAGTGGTCTTGCACTTCTATAGATATCGACTACTGTCTGTTTAATACCATTACGATCGAAATCATAAGGTAGCTTAGGAAACTGTCTAAAGTAACTCATATTATCCTCCTACTATATTAGATACGTTTACTTCTTTATTCTGATTAAGGCTATCTGGAGACTCGCCAACAACATGACCGGCTGTTTCGTATCCTTCTATATAGTTAAGACCTGATCCATAGAGATCATCTCTTGTAATTGCCCGTACCTCTTGGAATGATAACGTAAGATCTACTTCTACTGGTGCAGCTCCTCTCTTACCGTCGTTTGCATGAAAGGAATTGCCTGTCGCATTATAGCTTGCAGTCATTCCAGTAAGGTATGTATCTATGATTCTTGGCATATACTTATTGATCTTACCACCAGCCATGAATTTGATACGAAACGTAGGTGGATACTCTAACGATCCTGCACCTATATCCTTTGGATACATGTACTTTCTAAACGCATTTTCTATATCATGAGCTGTTACTGATTCTTCTGCTGATGTAGGTACAAGTTTGAATGCAAACTCGAATTGTCTTACATTGACTCCTTCGAATGTCGTTGCAGTATAGGGATTAACTATCAATCCACTCTTCAGTTCAGCTGATTTTGCAAATCCACCAATGCCAGGAACAGAACCCAGGGCACCTGTCATGTTTTTAATGCCTACTGATGCCACGTCAGCTCCAGTAACGCTTTCACCATTTACTGCAGCATTTGCAACCATACCTCCAATGCCTAATTCAGCAGACCCGTAGTTCATACCGTCATTAGATCCTATACCCACTGGGACGAACAAGTGAATCTGAGTGAACTCAGGAACTCCTTTTCTTGCCATTGAGAAAGATACGTGTGGAAATCCATCTTCGGATACTCTTGACCTGAGTGTCTCAGGGAATGTTAAGATTGTCATGTGTTTGTCTACCTATATAAATACTAATACATTAATAACTATAGAACTATTTATATGGCTTACGCAAGCGCTTACAAGGGTAAATACACAGTAAAGAACAAAAAGAAATATGCTGGAGATCCTACTAAGGTAACATATAGATCTCTATGGGAACGTAATGCCATGAGATGGGCTGAGGCTAATCCACAAATAGTACGATGGAATAGCGAAGAGATTGTTATACCATATAAGTGCAACACTGATGGTCGAATGCATAGATACTTTGTTGATATGCTGATTGAGATGTCTAATGGCGAAGTTATCCTTGTTGAAATCAAACCTAAGAAACAGACTATACCACCTAAGAGTACTCGTAAGAAGACTAAGAAGTATATCGCTGAAGTTACTACATATATTAAAAACACATCTAAATGGAATGCGGCTCAGCACTATGCTAAGTCACGTGGATGGAAGTTTCAGATATGGACTGAGGACACCTTGAAAAATATCGGTGTTAAGATGATTAACGAATCGAAGAAGAGTTATAAATAGTTATATGGCAAATTCACTTTTTGATACACTACAATCGCAAGCATTTAGAGCTGGGGTAACACCTAGGACTAAGGATGCTCAAAACTGGTTTAAGCGCAACGTTAAGAAGTTGGGTGATACCAATCCACGATCGTTGCTTAAGGATACAGCATTAGAACCTACAACAAAGCCAAGAGTTGGCGATATGATGATGTATTTCTATGATCCTAAGCACAAAGCAACCCTACCATACTATGATAGATTCCCTCTAGCAATCATGGTAGAACCCGCACCTGGTGGTTTCTATGGACTGAACTTGCACTATCTATCACCAGGAGTACGCGCTCGGTTCTTAGATGCAATGATGGACTTAGCCCCTAAGACTATGAATGATACTACGCGATTGCAGAAACTACGTTATGCAACTATAGTTGGTGCTAAGAAATATAAAGAATTTGCACCATGTTTTAAGCATTACTTAATGGACCATGTTAAGTCACGTATAGTACGTGTCCCTATGACTGAATGGCCTATTGCAATATTCTTACCAACAGAACAGTTCAAAGGCGTTAAAGCCGAATCTGTTTGGAGATACTCAAGGAAACAATACGCATCATGAACAGTATAGACAACCTTAAAGCAGTAATATCTAAGAAGGGTGGTCTTGCAATGCAAAATCGCTTTCAAATATTCTTTACTCCTCCTACAGCCAACAGCGTTAGGTCATTACTTAATCAGGATATTGGTAGTTTAATTGGTGACCTTGCAAAGAATGCTATTAGTGGTGGATCACCAAAGAATCTTATACCAGATCCAAGAGACATCTCTATACTATGCGAAGCTGTTAGCTTTCCTGGTAGGCAAATTAGTACTATAGACTATATTGCTGAACGACAAGCAATTAAGATCCCATACTCAGTTATCAATGAAGATATCAGTATGACTTTTCTTCTTACTAATGATTACTATGTCAAAAAGATGTTTGATACATGGTCTACTGGTATATTCGATGTTGAGAATTATAGGGCAGGATACAAAAAAGATTTCGTTACAGATATTGTTATACAACAGTTAGATCAAAACAATATCCCAGTTTATGCTGTAAAACTGGAGGGTGCATTCCCTACAACAATCAGTGCAATTAATCTGGACAACAACAGTGAAAACACCGTTCAGAAAATGACAGTGACAATGAGTTACGAAAACTACGTACCAGAAGATATTGTGGATACCGCGTTCTCAACAGCAGGAACGGTTCTCAATTCGCTTCTTGGTTAATATGATTTAATATAATTTTTTATAATTAGGAGAATAGAATGGCTTTACCCAAGATTAACGTACCTATGTATGACGTGTATTTACCGTCAACAGGTGCAAAACTAAATATGAGACCTTACTTAGTAAAAGAAGAAAAGGTCCTAATGATAGCATTAGAATCCAGTGACCCTGGACAAATTGCACAATCAGTACGGAATGTTATTAGTTCGTGTTATTCAATTGAAAACGTTGATGATCTAACAACATTTGATATAGAATATTTGTTCTTACAACTAAGAGGTAAATCAGTTGGTGAGGATATGGAATTACAGCTTAAGTGCGATAAGTGCGATACGTTAAATCCACTTGTTGTTAATGTTAATGACGTTAAGATGACAAATATTAGTGATAAAAGTAATGTTGTAATGATAACTGATGAAGTAGGTCTTAAAATGAAGTGGCCTTCAGTTAAGACATTTGGTAGTATTGATGCAACAAAGTTAAACTCAGTTGAAGGTTTAATGGATCTAATAATGGAATGCATTGAAAGTATATTTGATGCAGATGCAGTATACAATAGAGATGAGATGGGTAAAGATGAATTAGTTGATTTTATTGACAACTTAAATTCAGCACAGTTTAAAAAGGTGCAAGCATTCTTTCAAGACATTCCAGCTGTAGAGTATAAGACTAAGTTGATATGTCACAAATGCAAAGAAGAGAATGAGATTGAGTTAAAGGGTCTGCAAAGTTTTTTTTCATAGGCCTTTCTCACGAAAGCTTGACCAATTATTATAAAACAAACTTTGCATTAGTACAACATCATAAGTACAGCTTGACAGAATTGGAAGATATGCTACCGTGGGAAAGGCAAATATACGTTAGTCTACTACATCAGTATATTGAAGAAGAAAATCGAAAAATGAAACAGAGGAATCGATAATGACAGAAGAAACAAAGGGACATCACCCAGCAGATAGCAACGGTGATGGCAAGGTATCCAAAGAAGAAGAAGCTATGTATCTTGAGTTTAAGCGTAAAGAGCTTGATGATCAAGATGCTATGCGAGATGCACAAAGATCAATGGCTTGGTTTGCACTAGGTGGTATGTTACTGTATCCTTTTGCTGTAGTACTAGCATCATTAGCTGGTTTAGACCAAGCGCAAGCAACTCTAGGTAGTATGGCACCTACATATTTTGTAGCTGTTGCTGGTATTGTTGCAGCATTCTTTGGGGCTCAGGCATTCAACAAAAAATAAAGGTAGACACTCATGGCAGATGATAACACAGGGCAATTTCAAGAACTAATCGATTTAATGGCGGCTAATAATAAGTCAACCATTGAGATTGAACGTGATGGCAGAAATACACGACGTCATTTATTGGAAATGAAGAAACTGCAAACATCTGCTCTTGAGACAAATAAGAGTATATCAACAGTATTTGAAAACTTCTTTGAGGCTATGGACGCTAATAAGCTTTCTGATGCAGAAGGAGAGATGGAAAGATTATCTCTATTCGAAGATATTAGAGCGTCGTTAGATGGTGGTATAGTAGTTAACGATAACGGTAAGTCAGATAGTAAATCTGGTCCTGGTATGATGGGCAAGCTCGGTGGTATGATGGGCGGAGCTGCTATGGCCGCTGGCGCATTACTTGCAGGTGTAGGTATAGGTGCAGCTGGTCTTACATATGCTATGGGCAAGATGGAAGAGTTAGACACCAAAAAGATTAAAGAAAACGTTGATGATCTATTGTCAATGGCTGAATCTGATAGAATGACTGTAGGTAATGTTGCAGGAGTTTCTGCTACAATGCTGGCTTTAGGCATTGGCTTAGCTGCATTTACTATAGGCGAAGGCGCATCAAAAGCTGTTGCTAAGTTCTCTGAAGGCAGTGACTGGCCACAAGATATTAAAGATAACGTAGAAACATTATTATCTATTGGTGATATACCAGGCATGGGCGGAGATGCTGCTGCTGTAAGCGCAACATTAACTGGCCTAGGAATTGGTCTAGCCGCATTTGGTATAGGTAAAGCTGCAGACGGTGTTGGTACTGCGATATCATCATTTAGTGAAGGTAACTTTGCAGACAATATTAAGAAAGAAGTAGAAACTTTACTATCAATAGATACTGCATCAGCTAAAGATACAGCCGGTTTAGTTGCTACATTAACAGGCCTAGGAATAGGACTAGCAGCATTTGCTGTAGGTAAAGCTGGATCTGGTGTTGGTGACGCAATAACAACATTTCAAGGAGCTAACTTTGCGCAAGATATTAAAGACGAAGTAGAGACACTATTATCTATTGACACTGGTGCTAAGGGCGATGTAAATAATTTCGTTAAATCTATGTCTGCCTTGGGTTTAGGCTTAGCTGCATTTGCTGTAGGTAAAGCTGGTTCAGGCGTTGCTGATGGTCTTACTCAGTTTACTTCTGGTGATAACTTTGCTGAAGATATTAAGAAAGAGGTTGATACGTTATTAACCATTGGCGATGGCGCTAATATGGAAAGAACATTAGCAGCTACTGGATCTCTTGCTGCCTTAGGTGCTGGATTAACTGCATTTGGTGCAGGTAAAGGTGTTAATGCTCTTGCTGACTTAGGGTCTTCTATTGTTGGATTCTTTACTGGATCTAAGAGTCCTGTAGAACAAGCTATCGAAGTAGGCGAAAAGGCAGATACTATTACTGCTGGTGCAGATGCATTTAGTGCGTTTGCTGATGTATTTGAAAGAATGAGTACGATGGGTGATATATCAATTGATATGGACGATGCAATTGAAGAAATGGTAGAATATACCAAGCTCTTAGAAACTGTATTACAGGGTGGTAAATTGACCAAAGGTAAAAACTTTGAAACTGATGGTCTTGCTAATCTTACAGGTGATGTTGATAAAGCTGTTAGTAATATTAATAGAGTACGTGATGTATTACAATTACAATCTGGTTCAGGTTCTCAAGTGCAAGCTGAAGAGTCTCAATCTGGTAATAAGATCATCACTATATCAGCTGAAAATATAGAATTAAGAATGCCACAAGCAGCGGCTCAAGGTAATACTGTTGCTGTTGCTGATAACAGTAAAAAGTCTACTGTTCAAAATACAATAGTCAATACCCAACCTAAAAATAGAGTTGGCGATACTCTCCAAAACGCTTATGGCTAAATAACACATAGGAGTCATTCGGAATGGCTTATAGTGACAAAGTACTGGACCATTACGAGAACCCACGCAATGTGGGTATAATGAATGACGAAGATAGTAACGTAGGTACTGGTATGGTTGGAGCTCCAGCTTGTGGTGACGTAATGAGACTACAAATTCGAGTTGATGATGGTATTATTGTAGATGCTAAATTTAAAACATATGGGTGTGGATCAGCAATCGCTTCTTCCAGTCTTTTAACTGAATGGGTTAAAGGAATGCACGTAGATAAAGCTGAATTATTAAAGAATACTCAATTAGCTGAAGAATTGTCATTACCTCCAGTAAAAATACATTGTAGTGTATTAGCTGAAGATGCTATCAAAAGCGCTATACAAAACTATAGAAGTAAGAGATAAAAAAAGGGACCCCGAAGGATCCCTTGAGTGCCACACACTTTATCAGAT
>Ga0209092_10004475_pt1 | contig 11666 bp, 19 predicted proteins | sample FraStrMetagenome_FD_187446 | JGI IMG/M metagenome (GOLD analysis project Ga0209092, IMG submission 187446) | Marine eukaryotic phytoplankton communities from Arctic Ocean - Fram Strait ARC3M Metagenome (SPAdes) (version 2) | ecosystem: Environmental > Aquatic > Marine > Oceanic | place: Fram... | reverse complement strand
TTATAGATGGGTTATGGAAAATAGGAATGAAAGATTTAGTCCATGAAGATGCTTGGGAATTAGGAACAGGTATGAATTATTCTATAAATGATGTTTATTTAATGTTTAAAGAAAGATTTGGATGTGATTATATTAATTTACCCGACCAATCTGGAAATTATAAAATTACATTAAGAGAAAATGATGATAGTTTAGATAGATTAGGGTGGAAACCTTATGATAAATTAAGAGATTATATAATAAATTTAAATAAATGAAAATAAGTTATGCTATTACAGTATGTGATGAGTTTCTTGAAATACAAAGACTTCTCTCATTATTATTAAATAATAAAAGACAACAGGATGAAATTGTAGTATTAGTTGATCTAAGTAAAAATAAACCTACATCTGAATTGCTAAGTTATCTTTATGAACTAAGCTCGGAAGATTATATTAAGTTGATTGAAGATAATTTTAAAGGACACTTTGCTGATTGGAAGAATCTATTAACTAATCATTGCTCAGGAGATTATATTTTTCAAATAGATGCTGATGAAATGCCCCACAAAGTATTATTAGGCTACCTCCCAGAAATATTAGGTAATAACCCTAATAATGAAGTATATTTAGTTCCTAGAGTTAATACCGTAGAAGGGCTAACTGATGAACATATTAAAAAATGGGGTTGGAAAGTTAATAATGAAGGGTGGGTAAATTATCCTGATTATCAATGGCGTATATGGAAAAATAAACCTGAAATTAAATGGAAAAATAAAGTACATGAAGTGTTAGAAGGCTTTTTACAATATGCCCCCCTACCATCAACAGAACAACTTTCATTACATCACCCAAAACATATAGATAAACAGGAAAAACAAAATAATTATTATAGTACTTTATGAAAATATTATATGTAACAAACCATAATGACATTTATGATTTTACTAAAGGGGTTATTAATGATTACCAAAATGATTTAGTATTTCATGGTTTAAGAGAATTATTTGGGGATGATGTTGTAGACAGCACACAAATAATATCTCTATATAAAGAATTTGAAGGAAAAATTGAACCTCAAAACTTATGGGGACGTATGACTCTTTTTTGGTTAATAGGTGATAATAATATAGATAGAAATGATATTGAAGATAAAATTAAAGATAAATACTATGATTTAATTATTTATGGATCAATTAAACGTTGTAGAAATTATTATAATTTAGTTTCTAAAATATATCCACCTAATAAAGTTATACTGATTGATGGTAATGATGAAGAAACTTTAGATCCTTTACATACTAAACATTTATATTTTAAAAGAGAATTCTTACCTGGTTACGAACATAAAAATATCCATCCTATAACTTTTGGTATTCCTTCTTCTAAAATAGCTAAATTACCTATAATAAAAACTCAACAGTACGCAACTAATATCCCGGGTAAACCTGAAACCTATATTTTTAAAGATGAAAAAAGCTATTATGAAGATTATCAAAAATCATATTATGGAGTAACTACAAAAAAAGCAGGATGGGATTGTATGAGACATTATGAAATATTAGGTAATTATTGTATGCCCTATTTCCCAGATTTAGAAAATTGTCCTAAAAATACCTTATCTTTGCTTCCAAAAGAATTAATTATAGAAGGGAGAGAATTAGCTAAAGACTTTAATATCGAAAAATATTATAGTATTTTAGATGAATTATTTAATTACACTAAACAAAACCTTACTACAAAAAATGTAGCTGAGTATATATTATCTAAAATATGATATTAAAAGAAATTATAAATAAATCTTATTATGGTACTTGTAATTATATTAGTAATTTTAATGATCTTAAAAGATTAGAACAACTTGTTAAGTATAATTTTAATGTACTAAAAGAATATAAAGGTATTATAGTAACTACGAATTATGGAGACTTAAATTTAGCTACTCATAATTCAGAAATGTGGTTAAAGTATTTTCCTGACTGTCATATAATTGATTTATATGAAAATAGAGGACATAACTTTGGAACTGTAGATTTGGACAATGCCATATTTGATTATTGTAAACAAAATAACATAGAATGGTTATGTAAATCTTCGGGTGATACCCTTCTAGAAATAGAAGTTCTTAATAATAAAATCGAAAAAAGTGATTTTTATTATTTAAATGGAATTGGGTATGGTGGGATGGATAAATATAATTTTGATTTAGATTTAATTATCAAAGAAGATTTTTATCCCCAAACTAATTTTTATTTTATAAATGTATCTAAAACTGATTATTTAAATGACAAAGATTATATAAATCAAACGTACAATATGATTAAAGATAACCCCAAATATAATGGAAGAATTTGGGAATATTTTAAGGGGTGGAGTTGTGAAGATTTCTTAAAAAATTGTGTTATTAGAAATAATCTTTCCAAATTTCATTTGGTTACCCCAAAAAACTATCGTATATTACTTCAACATATAAAAGATTCTCGAATACATGACTGTAGTCATAAACAAATAATGATTGAAAATATTTGTCATTTACATGAGGGTAATAATGTAATAAAACTTTAAAATTTAATATGAAACAAACAAAGAAAATTTGGTATGCTCCATATAAACATGAAGCGTATGGTCAAGAAGAAATTGATGCCGTTGTAGAATCACTAAAAAGTGGTTGGTTAGGAGGACAAGGTCCTAAATCTGTGGAATTTGAAGAAAAAATAGCTAAAAGTTTTGGTAAAAAATATGGTGTATTTGTTAATTCAGGGTCATCAGCATGTTTATTAGCAATTGCGGCTTTAGATTTACCCAAAGGTACTAAAATTATAACTCCATCATGTACGTTTGCTACAACGTTAGCTCCTATTATTCAACTAGGGTATGTGCCTATATTTGTTGACGTTGATTTAACCACATACTGCGCTAATTTTGACCAAATTATGGCTAAAATTACAGATGACACATCAGCACTTATGTTACCTAATTTAATTGGTAATAAACCAGATTGGCCTAGAATAAAAAAAGCATTAGTAGATATGGGTAGAGATGATATTTTCTTAATCGAGGATTCAGCGGATACACTTACAAAAACTCCTGAGACAGATGTTGCAACTACTAGTTTTTATGCTTCTCATGTTATTACAGCAGGTGGAGTAGGTGGTATGGTTATGTATAATAAAAAAGAACACGTAACTAAATGTTTGCAATACCGTGATTGGGGTCGTTTAGGTGATGATTCAGAAATTGTAGCAGATAGATTTAATCATGTAGTAGATGGTATCCCATATGACCATAAGTTTTTATATAGTGTATTAGGTTATCACATGAAAGCTAGTGAAATGAATGCTGCATTTGGTATAGTACAACTAGAAAGGTTTAAAACCAATGCTGGGATTAGGAGAGCTAACTTTGAGCGTTATATGGAAAATTTAAAAGATGTTAAAGAATTAACTCTTCCTGATGATAGTTTAAAACCAAATTGGTTAGCAATACCCCTCCAAACTGAAGATCGATTTGCTTTATTATCATTTTTAGAAGAAAATAATATTCAAACTAGAGTAACCTTTGCTGGTAATGTAACAAGACATCCTGTTTATCGTGAATATTTAGAAGATTTTGAAAATGCTGATTTAATTATGAAAAATGGGTTTTTATTAGGGGCACATCATGGTATGACAATTAAAGATGTAGATATTGTTTGTGATAAAATTAAAGAATTTTTTAATAAATAGATGAAAATAGTTATATTAGGAGATGGTTTATTAGGAACAGAATTAGCAAATCAAACAAATTGGGATATCATTAGTAGAAAATCTCATGATCTTGACTTTACAAATATATCCTCATGGTATCAATATTTAGTTAAATATGATGTAATTATTAATTGTATAGCTAATACTGATTCATATTCAAAAGATAAAACTCTTCATTGGGATGTAAATTATAAATCAGTAGTAAGACTATGTAATTGGTGTAATGAACATAACAAAAAATTAGTACATATATCTACTGAATTTGTTTATGCTAATAATGAGAATCCACCTACAGAAGAAGATATACCATCTCCTGATAATACTTGGTATGCTTATACTAAATTATTAGCAGATGAATATATTAAACTTACTAGTTTTAACTATTTAATTTGTAGAGAATTACATAAACCAAACCCCTTCCCATATGATAGAGTTTGGAAAGTCCAAACATCCGGAGATACAGTTGATAAAATAGCTAATTTAATAATACAATTAATAAATAAAAATGCTAGTGGAGTTTTTAATGTTGGTACTGGAGATAAATGGTTAAAAGAACTTGCACCTATAACAAGTAAAGTAATACCACCTCCATTTAAAACCCCATTTGATACTAGAATGGATTTAACTAAACTTAATAATTTTTTAAATGAGAATAATATATAGAATATCAGATGCTGGTTATAATAAAGTCAAACCAGAATATATTAATAATGAAAATTGTTTAGCTAATGCTACTAAAGAATTTGATGATGCAATATGGAGTGTTATAGCAGATAATGTGTCTGTAGATACTAATAATATGATCCAAAAATATGTAACACGTGATTGTATTTTATATACTGAAAAAGGTAATGGGGCTGCAACATTTAATATAGCATTAGATGAAGCTTTAATGTATGATGATGATGAAATTATTTATTTTATAGAAAATGATTATCTTCATAAACCTGGATCTCAAAAAATAATTCAAGAAGCATTTGAATTAGGAGCATCATTTGTTTCATTATATGACCACCCAGATAAATACATTACACCTGAAAATGGTGGTAATCCTTATTGTCAAGGTGGAGCTGAAGATACAAGAGTATATTTAACTAATTCTTGTCATTGGAAGATAACTAATAGTACTACTATGACTTTTGCTGCTAAAGTAAAAACATTAAAATTAGTAGAACCTATACTTAGGACTTATACTACTGGAACTTACCCTCAAGATTTTAAAATGTTTTTGGATTTAAGAAAACAAGGACATTTACTAGTAACACCTTTACCTGGATATTCAACCCACGGGGAAACTGCTTGGTTAACACCTTTATCTGAGTGGGAAAAATACACAAAATGATAACAGCAGTAATTACAACATATAAAGAACCCAAGGCATTAGACATTTGTCTTAATTCAGCTATAAAAGGTCAAATACATGACAATCAAATTATTGTAGTTATTGATGGTTTTTATGATTTAAATAAAGAGGTATTAGATAAATATAAAGATAAAATTAATATCTTAAACTTACCTGAAAATAAAGGTATGGTTAAAGCTATGAATTTAGGACATTACAATGCTAAATTTGATTTAGTATTCCATGTTCAAGATGATAATGTATTCCCAGATAAATGGGATGAAAAACTGTTAGAGCATTATAAAAAAGGATCAGTTCTAACACCTAATCAAATTGAACCTAATCCAAGTATGTTTCCTCAATTTAATATAAAAAATTTAGGGACGGATTTAGATAATTTTGATTTATCTTTATTTTGGAAACATGATGAGTTAATATCAAGAAATGAATTTGATGAATGTGGTTCAACTTTCCCATTTTTAATATCAAAGTCTGATTATTTAAAAATAGGGGGATTTGATGAATCATATCCTGGACCTTGGGTTGTTGATTGGGAATTTTTTATGAAATGTCAAATGAATGGGTTAAAGATGATTAGAACTTATAACTGTCATTTCTACCATTTTGTATCATTAGGAACAAAATCTCCTGAACAATTAGAAGAAGCAAATCAAAAAGAGAGTTTATGTCATAAATTTGCCTTATACAAATGGGGTTCGTATATTAAACATAACCCTAATAATAATATAAAATATATTTAATGGAACAAATAATAGGATTTACAGCAGGTAACTTTGATTTAATACATCCAGGATACATTTATACATTTGAAGAAGCAAAACGTCATTGTGACTATTTTATGGTGTTTTTACAACGTGATCCATCTGAAACCAGATTTACTAAATATAAACCTGTTATCCCCTTATATGAAAGGTATAAGACTTTAATGGCTATAAAATATGTAGATGAAGTAGTAACATATCAAACAGAAGATGAATTAATAAAACTAATAGAATTTTACAACCCACATATCAGAATATTAGGTGATGATTATATAGGTAAAAGGTTTACAGGTGATTATTTACCTCAAGAAATAATTTATACCACTAGATCACATGGTTGGTCAACTACTAAATTAAAGAATATGATTACCAAACAAACAGTTCTACAAAACCCGGATATTTTAAATGAAAAAAATTAGTGACCATAGAGGATTATTTTTTTTAGATGATGGAGTTAAATATGATCAAGTATTTATAGCAACTAATGAAGCTAGACATACTTTTAGGGGTATGCATTTTCAAACTAATCCGTATCAAGTTAAAAATTTAACAGTTATACAAGGAGAAATTTTAGATTTTTTATATAATCTTAAAACGGGCGAAGTTAAAGAGTATAATTTAAAAATAGGTGATACAATTACTATTACTGAAGAATATGCCCATGGTTATTTAACATTAGTTCCTGATACTATTGTATATTATGGAGTAAAAGGAAAATTTAATCCTAATACTTATCAAAGCCTTGTATGGGATACAATTCCTGGTATAAAAAACACAATAGAAATAACTACAGGTAACTTAAACAGATTAACAATTTCAGAAAAAGATAAATTAGGAACATGAAAATAGTAGTTACAGGAGCATTTGGTTTTATTGGGTCACATTTTGTAAAATGGGTATTTAATTTAGATGAGGATATTGAAATATTAGTAATCGATAATTGTACATATGCGGCTAATAAAAGTAATTTAAATGGGGTTACATATGAACATTTACATAAAGATATTTGTGATGTTACTGCAGAAGATTTGGGTGAGTATGAATATTTAGTAAACTTTGCAGCTGAATCTCATGTTGATAATTCAATTAAAGATGGTAGACCTTTTGTTAGAACAAATGTAGAAGGTACTTTTAATTTATTAGAAGTAGCAAGACAAAACCCAAATTTAAAGAAATTTATCCAGATATCAACTGATGAAGTTTATGGTGATATGGATGATTATGGTCCTGGTGTTTTGGCTGATGAAGGATTTAGTTTAATTGGATCATCATATTATTCATCAACTAAAGCGTCTGCTGATTTATTAGTTCAAGCAGCAGGTAGAACATATGGGTTACCCTATTTAATAACTCGTACGTGTAATAATTATGGAGAAAACCAACATCAAGAAAAATTATTACCTACAATAATTAACTGTATTAAAAATAATCTTAAGATCCCTATATATGGGGATGGTCAAAATGTAAGGGAATGGATACATGCTGATGATAATTCAATGTTGATATTTAAGTTACTAAACTCAGATAGTACAGGAATATACAATATAGGCTCAGGTGAAAGATATACTAATTTACAAATAATTGAAATAATAGAAAAAATATTAGGTTATCAATTAGATTTAAAATTTGTAGAAGATAGAAAAGGTCATGATAGAGCTTATGGTTTATTAACTAAATATAAACCTATATTAAATAATACTTTAACAAAATATTTAACAGAACAATTATGAAAATAGGAATAATAGGACAGGGGTTTGTTGGTAATGCTATTTACCAAAAATTTAAAAATTATTATAACGTAGTAACTTATGATTTAAAATCAAATTTATGTAATTCTACATTTGAAAAAGTAGCTAAACAATTAACTATATTTGTTTGTTTACCAACTCCAATGAATAAAGATGAGAGTTGTAATATTGACTTAGTTAAAGAAACTATTTTAAAAATATCACAAACTCCTTCTCCTAATTTATTTAGAACAGTAGTAATTAAATCAACAGTGCCACCTGGAACAACTGAGGAGTTAAATGCCCAATATGATAGCCTTCATATTATATTTAACCCCGAATTTCTTACTGAAGCTAATGCTGTAGAAGATTTTAATAACCAAAATAGAATTATTTTAGGGGGTCATAAAGATGCAACTTCAGAACTTAAAAGAATATATATTAAAATATTCCCAACAGCTCGTATAATTAAAACAGATTCAACCCATGCTGAAATGGTAAAATATTTAACTAATTCTTTTTTAGCAACAAAAGTTTCATTTGCAAATGAAATGTATGAAATAAGCCAAGCATTAGGTATTGATTATGATAAAGTAATTGAATATGCAACACAAGATGATAGACTAGGTAAATCACATTGGTCAGTACCGGGACCAGATGGTGATTTTGGTTATGGTGGTCATTGTTTCCCAAAAGACGTAAAAGCTTTAATACATTTAGCTAGTGATTGTGATGTAAGTTCAGTAATGTTAAATGCTACAGACCAAAAAAATAATAATGTTAGAAAAAACAGAGATTGGGAACAAATGGAAGGAAGAGCTGTGGTATAATTGTTTATCTAACATCCCTTTCATATATTTATGTATTGTAATTTAAATTTAAAAAACATGAAAACGATTCCCTGTATTAAATGTAAAGCAGATATGCCCGAATTAAGACTAACCCAATATGGTTATAAGGTATGTGTCAATTGTTCTAGTGTAAGCACTAAACGAGGTATACCAGTAACAAAGGGTTCAGGTGACCATACTTGGACTGAAACCGTAATAATGGAAGAAGACCAATATGAATCTTTTTTAAACTCAACTAACAGAGAAAGAGGTAGTAGTGGTGATACTGTAACTTTTAAATTGAAATAATGCCTAAGGCTAAACCATTATCTAAAGTACAAATTTTAGCTGCTCAAGCCAAAACCAAATCAAACATGGCGGCTGCTAGATATTTGCATGTTTCTTACCAACATTATAAGAAATGGGCCAAGTTATATAAATTATTTGACAGCCATAAAAACCAGAGTGGTAAAGGGATTCCTAAGTTTTTAAAAGGACCTAAAAAAATGCCCCATATGTTAGAAATAATTGAGGGTAGAATAGCTGCATCTTCATTTGATCCAAATAAACTTAAATATGCTTTAATAGAACAGGGATATTTATCAGAGGAATGTGCCGTGTGTGCTTTTAAAGAAAGAAGGGTGCTAGATTATAAAATGCCTTTATTACTACACTTCCAAGATGGTAATAGTAATAATTATAGTTTAGATAATGTTCAATTATTATGTTATAACCATTATTTTCTAAATGTAGGGGATGTTTTTAATGATAAAGATGTTAAACAAATAGAATCTAAACAAGAACATTTTGGCACAAGTGAAAATGTAGAATGGGAAGTAGATGATTACCATTTACAACGTTTAAAAGAATTAGGGTTAGATGATGATAATGAAGATGATATTAACCAATACATAAGTAGAATATGAAAAAAATGAAAAAAATAATTTGGGAATATTGGATTAAACCATGGCATCCTATAGCTTAAAATTATGGCTAAAAAAATTAAATTACTAAATAAAAAATATCATAAAATAACTAAAGATTATGATAAACAAAAAGAACGTCATTTAGAAAAACTTGCATCAAAAAGTTTGGATAATGATGAAACCTTTCGTAAATTGAAGGATAAGAAAATCAAGGGTGATTTCTTAAAAAATTTTTAATATGAAAAATCTATTTAAAATTGGTGTATTAACTTTATCAGTTTTTTTATTAGCATTTAAAACTTATAGAGCTAAAATTGTAAACCCAATAGTTAAATTACCAGTTAAAGGTATAACTCATATTGAAATTGCACCTTTAACAACACCCAAAATTGAGTTAAAAACTAATTCACATAGTGATTTTTTAAACGCAATTGGGTTTAAAGAATCAGGTAACAGATATGATATTGTAAATCGTTTTGGGTATATGGGTAGATATCAATTTGGTAAAAGAACACTTAGGGGTTTAGGTTTTAAAATAAGTAAAGAAGAATTCCTTAATTCACCTGAAATACAAGAAGAAGCAATGTACAAGTTACTTCAGACTAATAAAAGATATCTTAAAAAGTATATTGATGAATATGAAGGCCAAATAGTACATGGAGTATTAGTTACTGAATCAGGGTTATTAGCTGCTGCTCATTTAGGAGGGGCAGGTAGTGTTAAAAAATGGTTTAGAACTGGTAAAGTGAGAAAAGATGGCAATGGTGTAAAAATAACTACTTATATGGAGCGATTTTCTGGTTATAATTTATATTTATAAACAAAAATAGATTATGGCTAAAATAGTTGTTGGTGATTATAAACCAAATAGTAGAAAAAAAAGACCAGGTGTACATTCAAAAAATAACACTAGTAGAAGTAAAAACAGTAAAAATTATGTTAAAGCCTATAAGGGACAAGGAAGATAGTATGCATTTAAGTACATTATCATTATTTAACCATATGACAGATGATGATTTTTTAGCTGTACATAATGCTGGTCAATTAAAAAATTTATGCTTAGCTTTAAGTTTAGATATGCAATCTCTTAAGGATAAGAAAGTTAAAACTTATGAGGCTTAACTAGGAATTCACAGTAATATTTCGTATATTCACGTATAAAATAAAGGTTATGCTATACGAATTTTCAAATCTCAACAAACATGGTAATATTAGATCAAGAGTAGTATCTTGGCCTAAAGGTAAAGCATTTGGAATTAATCCAAAGGGCTTTGGTAGTTTCATTGCTGTAAAAGTCTTTAAATATGAATACCATCATGAAATTAATCCTCCAAGTCTGTTAACTATAGGTGGTAAAAGGTATATTGTTCCTACTTGGCAAGAAGTATTACCTGAAACTGAATTGAGTGATATAAAATGGGTCAAACCAAAACCAAAGGTTAAACAAGAACCAATTATTGAAACCCATACTAGTAGTAGCAACGCAAATAAAACGTATAAAACAATGTATTATCCAGAATCAGGTAAATTTCATTGCGATTGTCCAGGTAGATGGAGAGCGTTTGATAACCGTTGTAAACACATAAAAGAATTAGAAAAAAAAGTAAAGTAATGCGCGGGAAATGTGGTTACCGCAGTAAGGGTTCGTATATTCACATATAAGTGGGACACGAAGTTTCATTATTAATTAAAAATAAAGGTTTATGTTTTATCAAATTACAAATGTTAAGAAAAAAAGAAATAACAATGTTAGAGTTGCATCAATGGGTGCTTTAGTTAAAGAAATTAAAAAACAAGGTTGGCAAATAGGTGATTGTAAGATTACTGAATTAGCTAGTGAGTTAGTTTCAACTAAATATAATTCTCCAGACGGTAAAAATACAATTTAATAAATTTAAAAATAAAGGTTATGAATAAAATAATTGTTAAATATAAACATTGTGAAAAACCCACGGTTTACGATGTTGTTGTTTTTTTAAGTTATAGGAAAGACAAAAATGAAATGTTACTAACAGAGGCAAGAGATACTGTAAACGGTATTGATACACGTGTTGAATGGTTTGAAGTAGTTGAAGAAAGAGCTACCCGAGGTGAAGGTGATGGTGAATCAAAATCATATGAATCCAAATATGAAAGAGAAAATATAACTCTACCTAAAGAAATGGCTAAAGAAATAGTTCAAGTAGCCACTACACTTAAGGGTTGTAATATTGATTTTGTAAATAGATGTAATAAAGTATTAGATTTTGATTTGCATAAAAAATTAAATAATAAGTACGGATTTACAGGTGCTAAACGTTTATATAATATATTTAAATTAAATTAATTATGAGTA
>Ga0209092_10004474_pt1 | contig 11667 bp, 8 predicted proteins | sample FraStrMetagenome_FD_187446 | JGI IMG/M metagenome (GOLD analysis project Ga0209092, IMG submission 187446) | Marine eukaryotic phytoplankton communities from Arctic Ocean - Fram Strait ARC3M Metagenome (SPAdes) (version 2) | ecosystem: Environmental > Aquatic > Marine > Oceanic | place: Fram... | reverse complement strand
GTAGTAAAATTAATATTTCATTAATTTTACTTTTAGCTCACAATTCAAAAACAACAACAACAAACAACCAACCCCCACAACACACCCCACTGTGTGTTTGTCGACAACCTATTCCTAGCATAGGTCACATGCTGAGATGTATGACCAGTCTTCACGCCCCGCTAAGAATTCCTACCCTCTATTCTTAGGAATAGTTCACCTTCATGTGCATAACCATCGTTATCATCAGATCTATCGGGTGGTCCTCCTACTCTAGAATGAAAGATTTGAAATTTAAAAAAATATGAAACCAAATGGATAGATAAAATAAAAACTTACAACACCTCAAAACACGCTTACGTCATTTCATTCGAGATTAAAACGTTCTAAAATCCATTTTAGAAAACTGTTCGTATGATTTTTTTTCTAAACCATTCACACGTCTAAATAAATAAAACTCTATGAAATAAAGGATGTAAAAACATTCGGCATATTTTTTATAGGTAAAATATACTTTCTACAGCTCAAATCAAATTCACGAATCCTATGAATCTATATGATATTTTAATCAATACAAAATTCTCCCAATAACAAAACTGTGCAACTGAAACTGAAGAATGGAAATGAATAATGCCATGATCTTATTATTAGCAGTTCACATTCTATTCTTTATTGGAGTTTTTATGACCACTCTGTCAAGTTCCAATCAGAAAGTTGCATATTTGAGATCGAAAATTCTGCTGTTGTATCAAGATGATGTAGCAAACTGGATATCAAAAATTGAAATTATGCATAATAGACAGAAACTATGACTACTTTAGTTCCCATTCTACTTTAGCGCAGTCCCGTTTTGCAGTACGTTCGACAAATTACTTACTACCGGATCTTGATTTCTCAGGGATTTTATTGATAAATTAGTTTGAATGTACGTAGCGTATGTATCACAAGTTTCTTTCTTGGAACTTGCATTTAAAAGTGTGTATTGTCAGTCCAAGTCTCTAATACGCCTGTGGACACCTGATAAATTAGCGTAGATGTGGTATGGTATAGTACGAAAAATCGAAACATTTAAATATTTCTTGAACTTCGTAATTCTTTAACATCGATCATGTCTTACAATTTCATGCAGGCAGTTATCATTTAATATCATACTGTTCGTGACAGTTACGGTTCGGGTACACTAATTTAATAGAACCATTAATGGTCACTTAATTCAGAAAGAGTTCACAAACACCAGACCTTTCAAAGATGGAGGAAAATGTCGTTAGAAACAGCACAATAAACACCGAAATCATGGAAGATGACAAGGATAGTAGAGCTTCTTCTTCGAGATCAATCCACAAATTACGAAAAATCTTACAGACATATCCTCGCACATTTTACCTCCATTTTGGCGTCATTTTCCCTTTGTTGTTTTTGAATCTGACTTGTTTTATTTGTGGCCATTTTCTTGCGAAGATGGAAATGCAGGGGGAGCTCGAATCGAATGACGCATTCCTAAGGAAAATTTTCGGTGAAAACGCGTTGGAGGCTACAGATAATGAAAAGTCTAGAAGAGCTTTCCGAAATCTTACAGATTTATGTTTTCATCTTTACGAAATAAACGAATCTGAGTTAAATTCTTCGTTCAACATTTCTATTTCACATGGAAATGACACTGAAATCAAAACATATTTGAATGATTGCATCAAAGAGAATTTAGAGGATATTATCTCATTTCAGGACCCCACAGAACTTTTACTCAAGGAAGAAACTTCAAAAAATGATCTAACTTATGATTGGATGCTATGTGCTCCTGAAGAGAAAGAAATAGAAACAGAAATCAATCTAAATTTGAGAAGCAAACGAGCGGCAGTTGAGTCCTTCTATGAGTCTTTCTTAAAAATTCGAGACTTGATAATGTTCATGCACAATGATGATATGAAAGCACAAGAATTTCAACAAGATCTAATGGAAAATTTAGAAAGAGTTTCTGGACATGATAATTGTCGTGTCCATAGCGCTGCTGGTGCTTTTTTTTGGTTCACAGTCATGACCACAATTGGATATGGGAATGCTGTTCCACAAACAGAATCTGGACGAGCAATGGTTTTTACATTAGGTTTTCTTTCTATCCTTCTTTTCGGTGCTGTAAATGGTCAAGCAGGATATGTTTCTTTGGCTATTGCAGATGATTTCTTTCGACGACATAACTTAAAATTTCTGACAAAAGGAATGGGAGCAAGCATATTTTGGATTTGTGCCTATGCATTTTGGAATTTATTTATTTCTGGTATTGTTATGTCTTGGGCACATTTCCGCAGCGGTGAAACAATTGGACTTGGCGAATTGGGGCACACTTATTGGTTTGCCTACATATCAACAACTACTGTTGGTTTCGGGGACTTTTACTTGAAGCACGAAGTTGTAACGTATCCAGATTTGTTATATTTACCTCCAATTATTCTCTTCGGCTTTGTTTTTTTGGCGAATTTTCTGATTAAGTTTGCAGAATGGATTTCAGGATTAGCCTCGAAGTACTATGGTAAGATCAGTATGAACAGTTTGAATGAAATATTGGAAAAAGAAATATTGGAAAAAGAATCAGAAAGACAAATAAAAACGGGCGAAATCAATACGTGACGGCAAAATGAAGTATTGATTTCCGATTGCTATATATAAGGACAATATATGCAAATCTAGAGAGGTTTAAGATACTCACTAAAATAATTTTCATTTTATTTACTCTCCATCTATGTTTTGGAAAACAATTATCCCCTTTGCTTGTGCAAACTTTCGTATGTCATAGCTATCATTTTTGTGGAGCAAAGGTATTCCTTGGTATTTTTGGAATAAATATGAATTGAAAAGAAAAGACTCATACGACAGTAGTTTGCATTAGAGAACTATTCATAATAATATGAGATCAACAAAAAAAGAATGAGCAAACGCATTAATCATGCCAAACCTAACATTAAGAATGCTGTACTTTCTGAAATCATGTGGTAATTGTTTTCCAATCTTTAAATGAATTCATAATTATCGCTTGCCTGCAAGGAAAACGGTGAGATTGTTGTATAAATAAATATAACTTTTTGATGGATTTCTTCGATACGAAATCTTGAATCCCTCACACGTGTCCTTAAATTGCTACTTTCGAAGAGAAACATGACCAAATAAGCAAGCAGGCAAAAAGGGGTTGAAAATTAAAAAAAGGTTTCGGTTCAGTATGTAGCAACTCATATTAAATTAATCTTGTGTTAATCTCAACAACCATTACAACAAAGAGTCCAGCTCTTCAGACACAACCATTGCTGGAAATAGACACTATGGTATTTTTAAACAAATCCAGTTTGATCAGCTTGATCTTGATTTTGTTCTCTCAGCTATCACCAGCTCAAGCGACATTTACTCTGAAACTACAAAGAGGTGCACAAGAGTGTTTTGAAGTTTATGCCCCAGGTCCTTCCCGTTCTTTGGTCCAGTAAGTTAATTCATTCATAGGAACTCCTTGGCGCGGGGGTAAAAAGATGAAGGCAATTGTATTAATTTTTCCGCTATAGCATTTGCTCTCATCAATACTTTATTTCTCTCCTCCACTAAACAACACTATCGACAAACAATGTTTTACCACTCTCCAAATCAATTAATCATACGGAAACCTTCCAAAATTTATACATGAATAAAAAAAACAAAGGGTCAATTATGAAGTGATTCAAGGCTATTCACCTAAAGCTCCCAGAGACTTCGTAGTATCGTTTCAGAAAATTGATTACCAAGATCCAGATGGGACATTGAAAGATGAAAAATCATTGCAACCACGTGGTGCACTTAATGAAGTAGGAAAAGGTGATTATCGGCTCTGCTTCCGTTCTAAAAATATGAGCAGCAAAATTATCGAAATTGGTTTCAGTATGCATGTAGAATCGTTGAGGACCAGGGCGAATAGGAACACTAAAATGTCGAATACAGACACCTATAATCCAGATGTTTATCGTCATATCAATAAAAACAAGGAGAAGAAAGAAAAGAGCAAAGAAGATGAAATTAGTACAGTCGATGATGAGGACGATGATACAGGAAGTGCTATTGAGATGTCGATGGAACGAATGATCGAGATGGCTGCTCGTTTGAATGAGCACATGAGTTCATTAGAGGACCGACGAGTCTTTGTGAAGCAAATGGCTGCAATTGCTAGAGATTTGTCAGAAGATACATTTACTCGAGTAATAAGATGGAACGTATTGGAAATGATTGTTGTGATTATGGTGGCTGCTGGACAAGTTTTTTATTTTAAAAGTAGATTCAATAATCAGAAGAGATACTTCTAGAGTAATGCTAATAAAAAGATTTCTTGTGTTAAGGCTAATATACTCGATTTCGATATAAAGAGTGTAACATCATATAGCCCAGAAATAATGTGCTGACTATTTCAACATAGAATTAGAATGCAAGTCTATTGATCCAAACATTGACATTACATCATCCCTGGTTCTAATAATTTTCATTTTGGTCGTGTATAAAACTTCATTTCCAACAAAGCGCAGTTGAAGTTCGATGTAGACAACTTAAATCATATGTCCACCTAAAAGAGGAGTCACACCATCATTTTCCAAACTTCCCGTTCCGTTGCTATAAAATGAATCAATAGTTGCGACACATTCTCCATGCTCCATCAAGACCCGTAAATTCTTTAAACTTTGAAGAGATTGATTCATATGATCCTCTAGTCCAGGTAAGAACCACCGCTGAACTCGTATTGGGCAAAGGATAGATAAGCCTACGGATAATGGATACGTGCAGAAGTAGGAGATGAAGTTGCGAAGAGATGTAGAAATTGAAATGGAAGATGATTGTGCAGAATCTCGTATATCCGGGGATGCGAGTGAAGGAGAAGAATATGTCGAAGATGGAGAGTGAGAATATTCCAAATCACCCAAACGATCTTCTGCTAATCTGGAACTACTCGCAGCACTTCCCATCATAGTCATGGCAATACTACTACTTGGCCCATTTTCCTCCCCTCTCGTATTCAAAAACATTCGATTCACTCTGACATCGTCTATGAGATGAACATCATTTCCACGTTGATGACAAGAAATAGTGTGAACAACCTCACAATTACCGCCAATGGGTCCTATAGTAATGGATATTTGACCTCGTTGACGTTCAAGAAATAAGGTCATGTTTCCATGATGTTGAAACCCTAAATACGAAAAACATGTTTGTAGGCATGTATAAACACCAGATCCTCCTCCTGATGGAGGGCGAAGGGTGGTTGCAGCTTCTATCCATTCACCATCATACTAAAAGAGTACAGTAGTAATAAGGAGGGACAATGAAAAAATGCGATTAAAAAAATGAGACAAATTATTTTCATAAGGGTCACAAAAGAAAGAAAAAGACTCACTTCTCGATCCAGACCAGTACGTTCATTTTCTCTTGTAACAAAGACTGCCAAAATAGGTTCCATCCAAAGACGAATCAAATCAACATTGGAAATTAGATTCATCACTGATCGAACAGTTGCTTGTGGTAATAAAATTGAGGCATGGAATGAATCATTCGAGAGTCGTTGAGCTTGAATAGAGGAATGGATGCTATTTTGAGAGTTGGCGGAATGAGATGATGGTGAATTGGTGTAAGAGTGTGGAGTAATGGGTGCTGATGGAGAAGTTAGTTTTGTAGGAGTAGATGTGAATTGAGAGGGGTTTTCAGAGTAGGATTTTCGATGAGATGTGGGAGTGGAAGATGGTGACTGAGATAGATTTACTCCATCCTCTTCGATTAGACTAGGTTCTTCATTTGCAAAGTTAAATTCAGAAGATTCTTCACATAAGTTCTTATTTTCATTTGTTACTGATGCTGCTGATGCAAGAGAAGGATCGATAGTATCATTTTTGAATATAACAGATGTACGCAATGTATCACCTTCTGCTTGCTTCATCAATTGCGTAAAATCCAATGCATGTGTACTACTATTGCCACATTCATTATACTTGGAAGTATTTGGAGGAGCATTGGAGGATAACGAAAGTAAAAGATCATTTCGAGATGGCGATAAAGATACACTTTCATCGGCTTTTCCAGAACTTATCGATGATTCTGTCGAAGCAACTTCAACAACTGTATTATTGTTCGCAGTATTGCACGAATCATGCATTAAAGGAGGATTATAATGATTACTGGAGTCGCAAATCAACCCTTTATCCTCTGGTATAGAAGCAGTCGACGCTTTCATTTTCTGTTGGAAATGAGAATCACTCTGCTGTTGTTGCTTCTCTGCTCCTTTGAACTGAGATTGACCAATATTATCAACCATAACACTAAAATATTCTGATGATGACTCAGCTGAAGAAGGTATAGAAAGAGACATTGATGTCGTGGAAGATGTGGAATAAAATGATTCATCTTGACCTGAAGAAGTCATCAAACTAGGTTGCATTGTTGATTTAGAGCCATTCTTCTCCAATGGAAATACATTCGAATCTGCATTTTCATGAGAGCTTAACGCAAATGGTGCCAACTCGGTTTCCCCATCTGTGTAATCATTCGTTCTCTGAATCTTTACTTCCTTTTCTGTCAGACTTTGTGAGAAAGTATGGAGATTTTCAATTGTCATGCTCTTTTCTCGTTTTGAACCAACCCTTAGAAGTTCTTTGATTGGTTGGTAGGAAAACCGAATTTTCAGAATAAGAAAAGAATAGAAATCATGTCACGTGAACAATTTTGAACTCATATATTCTTTTGCGGGCCGTGAAAGTAGCTCATGCACACAGGTGATCTCTAGCTCCTAAACACGTTAAAATAATCATATACTACGACTACTACTACTGCTACTACTACTACTACATAGTAAGAATTTTCGAACTTTTCGAACTACATGAATATTCTCAAGAACCGTATGGAACACCTTATCTTCAACGCATCTTTCTACAATATATATGTACGAATGCATAAAATCAAACATTAATTACTTTGAAGCAATTGATTGAGGTTGGATATCCTATCGGCACGTCAGTATGTTACCTACATATGCTATTTAGGAAGACATTTTGATGTTTAATTCTTTCCCGAATACACATGAAAGAATATGCATTTTCCGAACAAAAGCATTTTGGCTGATCATTACACGTCAGGGTAAAACTTCAAAATAAATAAATAGGTCTAAGATTAACTTTTAAGATGATCACAAATATGTCATGATGGAGTCCCGTATATCATTTTCCTCATTCAGCAGTCACCTGTTAAGTGTCAATCTTTTGTGAATGAACAAAAAAGAATGAGAACTCAAGACAAAGCGCATGAGCTAACTTTCTATACAGGATAAAAGAACGTTGAGATTCAAGCTTGTGTAGTCAAGAATCGGTTTATAAGATTTCAACGTCTACTCATAATACCTGCATGGACATATTTCAAAGACTTGTCACAGATTCTCATCTCGAACAAGTTAAACAAATAGTATTATTGTGAACATAATTACAATATTGTTAAAAAAATGACAAGAAAACTTCACTTTATGAGTTCGTACTAGTTCACATAATGACATTTAAGGGAAAAGAACCAACAAGAAATGAGCATACTTTCACTTGAACATCGCTGTATCAATATGAAATATGAACCCAAAATAAATCGTAACATCGCAAATGCTTCCTATTTCAAATATATGTAAACGCAATTGTTTCCTAACTTCTCCTCAGTCTTGATCTGGTTGCTTCGAAGATGCGTGTAATGCTATCTATCCGCTATCTTTTATTTTACAATATCATTGCATGGATGATTACGAAAGTTCCTCTAAATGAATCAAACTCTAGTGTAATTTTCTTTTCATTTGCTGTTTGTAAACAGAATTTTTGATATTCATGACATTTTATTCTTCTTTATCTCATTCATTTTGCAGTTTTTGATATACATCTACTCTCAAATCTTAGTTATGTAAAAGAAAAAATAACGAAAAATAAACGCCACCTATCTTTTTTTCGTAAAGCAGAGTGTGGCATAAATCAAAAAACTAAATTTGTATCCTTGAATTTAGTACTTGAAGATGGTCCTCTTTTCATTGGCTATATTTATTATAATGCCTTTTGCGCAAAACCATATAAATTCAAAAGGAACTATAATTTAATTTAAAACGTAAAAATTTTATCTAAGAGGATATGTAAACTGTTGCCATTAACGTTTTATGGAAATGAGAACTTGAAATATAAAGAATATCAAACAATTTAGGTGATGGTCCTGTCAAGTTGGGGAGGATCGCTTGTGGCTGGACCTGCGATGGTTGATTTTTTCAAACGACGCCTACGCATGAAGGCTCCAATTACTACAACGAGAGCAACACCAAAAGCAACTGCAAAAATGACGAATCCCTTGCAGAAACCACCACATGAAGAACCAGATTGGGGTGAAGTATCTACAACACTTGTTGTAGTTGTAGCAGGGGTATCTACAGGTGCAGGTTGTGGGGCAGGAGCTGCCTTTGGTGTTTCTTCTTCCTCCACTTCTGTCATTGTTGAGGTTTCAGGAGGTACATCGACATCCTCTTCCTCTTCATCATCTTCTTCAATGTAGAGGTCACAGGTCTCGTCTCCAAACGCACAGCATTGTCCAGTGCAGGTTGCCTCTCTATCAAAACATAGAGAAAGATCGTCTTCTAAGAAAATACCAGCGCATTGTCCACCAGAATTAGCAGTTCCGAAATTATCTCTACTTAATTGGAGGAATGAAGAGTTATCTACAAATACTGGACCAAGACGCGCGAAATTCTTTTTGAAGTTTGTTTTTTCATGGATGAACGCGTGTCCATTTGCAAGGTTGCTGAAAACAGATAGCTTTACAGGCCATGTTATAAAGAGATAAATTAGATTTTATAATATAATCATGAACACAAATCAATGTCTACTCCCATTGCAGAATGGCTTACCTCAGCAACATCATTTTCCTCAAAAGTTGTGTCAATCAATTCAACTGCTCCACCAAGATTGAAAAGAGTAGCTATGAAATCATCATTTTTCTACGAGAAGAAAAAAGTAGACAAGGAAATGAGCAAAAATTTAAAAAGACCAACTCTCAACTGAAATTGTATCAACTTACCAAAAAGGTACAATCCACAAAAACACAGCTCATGGAGTATTTAACGAAAGCTTGCAAATCACGAGAGCTCTTGGCCTCCTTCAAATCAACGAGAGCTTGAGCATCTCTGCGCATAATTTCGTTCATCTCCTCTTGCTTATATGGTTCACCGGATTCAAGTCTTCTTGATCCTTCTTCCGGTGTGTAGTGAACATATACAGTAGCACTTCCTTTGTTAAACTAAGTATGATATGCAGATAAAATACACTATTAGATTTTGCGAGCTCGACTTGACAAAGAATTGGTACGAGTGTTCCTTACCTTCCAATGACAGTCCAAGAATACTACATGAGAAGCTGGATGGGCATCTCCGTATACACTTGCTCCGTTGACATTAGTGAAGGTAACACCCATAATGTATACTTCTTCAGCAATAACAAAGTCTGGGAAATAGAAGTGAAAGTCTCCTCCAGTTATGACACAATTGTTTTCGGAATTCCCGTCTTCTCCACACGTGAAAAAACTATTTGCCAAACCTGGGATAATGGGAGATTCTCCCACTGCTTCTTGTTCACCAATCTGCTTAGCAACAATAAATTCGGTTTGTGGGCATAGCACATATTGGTAGAATTCAGGTTCTTCTCCGCCATCGAAGACCCACTTCATATCAGCAACAATATCATCGTTTAGAAGAGTAGTATTTGTGTATCCAAGTAGCGAACTGTTTGATGGGCATGGCACTCGCCCTACATACTCAGGCTGGGCTGTAACCATGTTCACTCCTAGTGCCAAAGCGGCAGCACCTAATTTCCAGGTGATGGACAACATCTTATTTTAGTTTTTTCTTTTTCGCTCTTGTCAATTCTAAATTATGTATGCTTTATGTAAATCCAATTATTAATTAGGCGTAACAAACGAGATGGTAGTTTTTTGCAATAAAATTTCTATGTAAACCCGACTTTGAATATTTATCAGCATATGAAAGTACATACAGAAACAAAAATGAATATAAAAATGTATGCAAAGAAAGATATTCTGCAGAGGATACGACTCGACTTAATTAGTTCTTTTTAAATTTAAAGTATTTGATTTTTTATTTAGAGATAGAAACGAAAGAAAGCGTTAATCATTTTTTATATCACTATGACGTTTGTCAATTTTAGTTAAAAATGCTTGCTTAAACATTTCAGCATTGTATTTTATTTTGTCCCTGATCATCATGACAAAGCTAATGCTAATATGGGCGAAAACAACTCCTACATGCCTAACGAACATGTGTATCTACATTATTTATATCATACCATTTCATAAAACTATCTTTGACTCAGAAGTATCATCTAAAAGAAACTATTAGATCATTAATTGTTGGGCTTATATAAATGTTCTGCAATATTACTTATAAACTGAGCTGTCGCTAATATGAGATACATCTATAATTTTTCAGCAAGTAATTGTCTCTGAATCAGGTTTTCTCAATCCCCAAATCTCATTCGTGTTTCAAATAAGTTTTTACGGTGCTGCTATATAAAGATCAACAATAAATTCCTTACAAACAAATTAGAATTCATTTCCATTCGAATGCATAATACTTATATCCTGAGACCTGACAAACTTAATGAATCAGAAAATAATACTGAGAAGTGTAAGGTGCTTTCCAATTAAAAAACTTCTCAAGAACTTTAATGGTCTGCCTTGCTCATAAAAGTATCCGATTCGACCAACGTTCTTCTCTAAGCTCTAATTTATGACTCAATCAGATAGAATCATTCTCACGATATAATAAGACCAAAATGCGAAAACAACTCTACACCAATATGATCCTAAATGTATTTTTCTGTTTGGTGCTTGCTCAATTAGAGAGATGTTACTGTGCTTAATTTTGATTTTGTCAAGGATTATAATCATATCGTTTGTGTAAACTAAATTTTTTCTTTGTTAGGATAATGGCAGCATTCAACAAGTTGAAATCTTTTTCCAATTATAATCAAGGAATGTGTGTAGATACATTCACAGTCTTAGTTTTATAAAAGTTTACATCCATTCAATAATCCATCCGAACGTTGTATATAATTGCATTAATCTTATTTCTATTTCTCTCCAACGATACCACAATTAACACGCTAAAAAAATCTTGCCACAAAGCTTTGAATCCTTCTTAGCTGACATGAATACACAGTTTGATCCATATACTTGCCGTCCTCAAATCATCAATTCAAAATTATTTCAAAAAGCTTCTTGCAAAGCAGACAGCATGTGCTCATTATAGCGCAAGAAGTGTGATGTGTTGCATTATTTCTTTGGTTTTGCTCTGCGGCATTGAGTAAACAGAAACCAACCCAGCATCAGACCCTTTTAAATCGGCTGTGGGCCCCCCTGACCAGGGCGGGTGCAATGCCCCTTCCATGAAATGGTTATATTACTGAATGGTCCTTATTTTACCCATTTTTTTAAGGTAGGATTCTACACAAAATGAGTATGTTGATGGATGAATAACATGGTAACCTTCGCTAACATTGTTGATTACTCCTGTCATTCATTTCTTGCATCAAAGAAAAGTAATTATTATTACTATTTATAGATCTAACAACAAGTTTGACGAGTTCACTTTGTTTCCTTTTTCACATTTATTGACAAAATAGG
>Ga0209092_10004473_pt1 | contig 11667 bp, 9 predicted proteins | sample FraStrMetagenome_FD_187446 | JGI IMG/M metagenome (GOLD analysis project Ga0209092, IMG submission 187446) | Marine eukaryotic phytoplankton communities from Arctic Ocean - Fram Strait ARC3M Metagenome (SPAdes) (version 2) | ecosystem: Environmental > Aquatic > Marine > Oceanic | place: Fram... | reverse complement strand
GAAAGAGAATAGGAATTTATGGAATGATAGCATGGTGTATCAGTCTATAAACAATTGTCAGCAGAAGAATACTAATCGTCGCCGCCGTGAAAGGGAGGAACAATTTTCAAAACAGCAGAATATGATGTAGGCCACTGCAGAAGCTAACAGACTACCGGACTATAATTCGTAATCTTTTATACTACAAGATTTAGCAATAATTGGGTAATTGATCAGTAATTGCATTTTGCAGAGGCGTAAATCTCATATTGCAAAAAAAATTATAATTGATAATTGCAATTGTATTTTTCTTCGTAGGCAATAATTGCAATTAAAATTTTATTGAATAATTGATTGCGTAATTGATTGCGAATTCATCTTTGAATACCGATAATCAATTGGTTTTTTTTTCTTAATTTAGCAATTCTGTCCCTTGTGGACTTGTAGAGACGCACATATTATGTACATTGTATATATTTTTGTTCGTAAATTGAGGCTCTTTTTATTTAAGAGTGTACTTTGTCATTTACTGTATATGTAGCTATATTTTTTATTCGCCAGCCTCATACGATTAAGCCTCGAAAGCCGAAGCTGAGGACGTATATACTTATTAAAATGCTATGATACATATATATATATAAGTATATACGAGTGGTTCGCATAATCGCATAATCGATAATCGCACATCGCACATCGCAAATAAAGATACGTACATGTAACTGGATCGCATTTATCTCCACAAATCATACAAATTAAGAACTCACGCTTAGAAAATCAATATCCTATCACAAAAGTTATAGTGATGATCGAAAAACAAGTAAGTATTTCAGAAGAGGATAGGATACAACTTATCCCAAAAATTTTCTCATCTTTTCGTTTTCAGAATTGTTGCCTTCAATCTGCAGCTCGAGGATTTGAGAAGATTCTGAGTTACTGTCATTATCTCACTAATATCGAAGAAAATCATGATTGTTTAGAAAAGCAAGAAAGACATGCTCAACATGATAATTCAATAAACATCTCGTCAAGACTATCCGAAACAGAGAGGATAAAGGTGTTGTTAACGAAACAAAAACAAAAATATATTTCTACAATCTCCCAAACTGATTCTTGGCGAATGCGAAGGCGTAGAGTATTGAATCCAATGATCCCGTATACCGGTAATTGGGCGGCTGATGCTTATGAAGTAATGCGGTTTGATTATTATAATACTATGATGACATGTTGTGACGAGAGTCTATTCGTGTAAATCTCACGAAATTCATTACGTTCATTTTGAAAGTTCCAAGCACAATGATGCATCAACATGTTTTTAATAACGTCTAGATTTGAACAATAAGGATTTTTCGGGAAAGCACTTTAAAAGTAACATCAATAAGTCTATTTTTATGTCAGTATAATGAGTTGAATGAAGGTAGGTGTATATGATATATCTACCAGGCGATAATCCCAATTGGATACAATGAAGTGCTCACCAGAGAATGAAGTATACACGAAAAAGAAGTATAAACACGAAAAAGAAGTAGCAAAGTTTTAGGATATTTCAAGAATTCGTACAGACAAGTAATTAATTTGCGATGAAAAATTGGCGTGGTTATTAGCAAGTAGTAGGCACCTTGATGCTTACAAGGCATGACTTTAATTCAGGACGGTCACGTGCTGCCAGTACTTTGTGCGACCCGGGACACAGAATCTTTCGAAGTCAAAAGGACTACAGTCTTTCAGAAAGACGACATAAAGGAAAAGTAAAGAGCTGCTTCAAAAAGGTACAGTACGAACACAGCACAACGATAGACGATCAAAGTGTTTTTCAGATTATGATTCTCAATCCTCTTATATGACATCAATATGAAGAAATCAAAACCGGTAAAAATTACTCCTGATTTTACATGTTAATTATGTTGTAAGGATTCATCATATTAATTTTTATGTTTAAATAATAAGCGAATAAGAAAGTAACATAACGTCGTGTCATAAATATCATTAATACTTGTAACAATTGTAAGTTGGTAGTATCATTATACATACTTCTTGATGTATACTAAGTATATATATCTTTATCTTCTATTTCTAGTTTTGTATTTGTCGCTGCTGATTTTTATGTAAGATCGTTGGATCGCACTTCTTCTATTGTAATTCTGAAAAAATATATCTATACTCCTCTACTATTCGCACATATTGTCTGGAATCAAACAACCTCTTCTGCTGATTCATAAGATTTTCACCACTGCAAAATCGTCACTAGCACAATTTTGAATATCCACGATGTGAGTCCATTTTCACTATGTAAAATTTTGATAAAAATTACACCGTAATGGCTTTGAATTGGAATTCGAGTGTACTTGAAAACTCTTGAGGGTAAGTACCATTCACGTGCAGGATTGAACTAGTACACTGTCGAGTTCGCTTCAATGCTTTGACAATGGGTGGTTAGATGAAATGAAACAGATATAAGGGAATATAAGAGAATAATATATGATTCTATATTTGCAAGGACTTTGAGAGACGCGATACAACATGTGCTTGTTACATTTTTGAAGGATTCCCTCTTCATTCTTCATTCTTCACCGTCGAATTTTGATAAAGAGAACTTTAAAAGAAAATTTGGAATTTCTAACTTTTTCTAGCTTCGGATGACATGAACAGGTGGTATTCCAGTCATCATTGGAGTATTAGTCAGATAAGTATATTTAAGTGGAGTTGTACATTTTCGAATGTTTCATTCATGCTGTCAGTACATATGTATATTTTTATACCACTTGGCGAACACATGCATCTGCCTAAAATTCATATCTTTTATGCCTTAATGACAGATAATTCACATATACGAAGTCATTTTTGAATATCATCGATAATTCAATATCGAACACAAAAAGTGATTGAGAATCATCATGACTCCACATTCTTTTGGAAACATTATATCTACGATAAGAAAGACATCCAAAAGTCATTCACGACTCTACAAATAACAGTTGTTCAAGTTATACCTCTCGTTCTCGAAGAGGTACATAGTTCTCGTTCTTTTGTCAATCGGATGAAACAAGGGAATGTAATTTTTGGTTTGGATTCTCGTCGTTCCTGTTACATGTACATTCGCCCCTCTCTCGCTATTGCTCTCATTCATCACAGCATACGCCTTGAAAGACAAACCAAACGTACCAACATTAAAGTTACCTAAGTCATGCTCAATCTCACGATGTTTATCCAAGAAGAGGTGAGTTGCATACATACACGTTCCTATTATTTTGTTCGTCGCATACGTGAACACACATGTTCTTCTTATCCTAGAGTTATATTGCTTTGTTATGTGATGTTATGAGATGTTTCTAAAAATGAATTTCATGGACGCACAGAATTGTTGCCTTCATTCGGCAATGCGAGGTTTTGTAAAGATTCAGTATTATTGTTTGTCTCTCATAAACTCGGAGGACGCGTATGGCCACAAAGATGAATTTCGCACCACATGTAATAATGAGACGGAGCAGGAGATAGAATCCAGCAATGACGCATCGAGACTTTCCGAGACGGAGAGGATAAGAATATTGTTGAGGAAACAAGAACTTAGAGAGTTAAGAAGGCGTAGGAGATCCATTTGTGTGAAACAAGTCGATGTCTTAAGCCCGAAAGTCCCGTACACCGGTAATTGGGCGGCTGATGCTTATGAAGTAATGCGGTTTGACTATTATAACTCTATGATGGTGACTTGTAACGATGTCGGCCAGATCGTGTAATATGTAAATGAATAAAGTTGTAGCTTTCTTGTAGGGCTTTACTAGTGAAGCTTGCCGCTTTCACGTCAAGGTAAATTTGCAGAACAACGGCATATATTTCTTTACAACGGATTCCCATGCATAGCTCTTGTAAATATTAAGTTATTTCAAGATATCTATACGCAGCGGATGGTAACGATAGTTTTGAATAAAGCTACATAATTATCTCGATCCGCTGACAGTACATTAAAACATTGAAAGATGTCAAAGATCACGTTAAGTTATGCTCTTCCAGTTGTTTGCTAACATTTGGAGCTCATTGGACAATATCGTCTATCGCCTCTTTGTCGCTTATTCCACTATGACATTGAGAAATCCGTCGCAGATGAGGATAATTGTTTGATACGTCTTGTTATGCCGTCTTCATTGGCGCCTGCATTGTATCTCTCAAATATCACGAGCTAAAATATTTCAATTATGCAAACGTGGCGAATTTTATTACAATGAGTCAGTCTCCTCTGCACAGATAACAACTATGATTTGTTTTATTCTAGATGAACGCGATATATTATTTTTACAACATTCTTCTTATAGACGAAGCGACGATGCGCTTGCGAAGGATATTCATTATGATATAAAGATCCTATTTTAATGCCTTGATCAACTCTGAATTTAATAATGTTCGTGAGCGGTCCCAAATATCACATACACTTTCAAATGAATCAAAATAAATATCTTTGCACAAACTTATGGCCTCGTTGAAACTGATATACATCGCATCCAACGGTAAATGGTTTGAATAATAAGTCGCTTCCCATAACTTTGGGTCAAGGGTAGAAAGTAGGAAATGACGAAATTCCATGAGTTTTGAGCTGATTGTGGTGTAATATTCATTCAATACACTTTCAAACCGCGGTAAAATGACAGGCGGATATGTCCAACGTTCCATCGCATCGTCGAAAAGATATAATTTTGAAATAATCGCCGCATTTTGTATTTGAACCACAATATAGTCTAAACAAGGTGCAGCAAAAGACGACAACTTCCATAAAATAAATACGTACGTAAAACATTTCAATAGTATCCAAACTCTAGAAGAATCTCCACATTTTCTTAGAAATTGATACCCATTTCCAACCCCATTACTATCTTCATTGTCACTATGAAGGCCAGTTTTACCACGAACGATCTCTCCGCATTTCGCCATTGTCAACGGTGACTTATCTCTTCTCAAGAGCATATCGTCTTCCTTCAACGAAGTATACATGCCTTGGCAAGGCGCTACGCTGTTATTCTCTCCGCACTCCTTCAACACTCGTTCGTTCATGGTGTCGTGGCTATTATAGCTGTTTCTAACTACTCGGGGATGAGCAGACGATGATGTTTTGGGGTTGCTTAGAAATCGACTGAAATTTAAGTTAGGTATCTGCACGAGAAAACGTCCAAATAAAACTTGTCGGAAGTCGCGCAATCGCACCAAATTTTCAAGTTTGATTCTTTTTTCGATTGTCGCATTATCATATTCCTTCTGCAATTTTTGATATTCCTTTTCGATGTCAGGCATTTTCTGTTTCAACACAAACTTTCGAAAGAATGTCCAGAGGAACAAACTATGAACGATAAGACGAGCACTCCATTTCAAAATAAACAGACACGGGACAAAGAAGCAAATCACGGCACAAACCAATGATGCACAAGTGAGCCAAAAACTCCAATACGATTGTTCCCACATAACAATATTTCGTACGGACCGAAGTATACGGCACAATTTACCAAGCCTTAGTTGCCATGGATAAATCCAAAATTTGAGTAATTCGACGGAATCAAGAAATGATCCAGCGAGAGTATTGTGAGGTTTGACTTTTGTTGCTATGTCAATATTTTCACCAATGATATTCTGCTCGTAACTTCTTTCATTAATGAATACATAAAACTTATCTTCAACCGTCTCAGGGAAAAATTCGGAACGAAGGACTTGTTCGCGTCTTCGGTGTCTACGAATTTCTGTTCGATTAAAACCGCGCGGAATATGAATTGGAGAAAGTCTTTTGTGTGGCACAAAAAAGAGCGACATGAAGTCCATGAATGAATAACAATGGCGAAACTTAGAGGGATGGCTACGTATGTAACGGTTCGTACTTAGCAATAACCAGGCAATGCACATAAAGATAAACGATGGTAAAAATTCCACGACGTGCTCGATGAGGTATGACAGTGACGCATATGCTATGATGCTATCCAATGGAATGCCGATGTCCCTGTCACCTGAAAACGGCATGCGAAAGAAAAAGGTAGATTGCCAACTAACTAGAGCATTCGACGCCAACAAGACATAAACAAGAAGATATTGATACCCCCAAAGCTCGTCAATATGTGATGTAATCGTGTTTAAACGATACACTTCTCCATCACATTCCTTATCAACGCCCCATCGAGTATAATTAAAGGTTCTGCGTTGTGAGAAGTTGACGCGAGATGGTTTTGGCAAGGAAAGGGACTTGTATAGTACCGCTCTTTCATCTGCAAAAAAATTGGGTTGCAAGGGATTTATTAATCCAAATGGACAATATTACATTAAAAGAAGTAAACAAATATGTCAAGAAACAACTTGCACTAGAAGTAATCAATAAACGCACCGCGCCATTCAATTCGAAGCCGAATTGTTATACTTCCATAAACTTTACGAGTGTTAGCGAACGAATCATCTTTAAACAAATCATAAACCAAAATATATTCCGTGCTAGGACGAAAGTTCGTCAATCCTATGGTCAACTGTCCAAGTCGATCGTTGTGTTGGGTCCAATCGAGAATTTCGTCCACGATAGATCCCACGAGTGGAATATCATCATAGTCGAACACTGCCAAATGTAGCGGTACACATGGGTGACTCATACGAAAAAGAAATGCTCGTTGCGACCAGGGCAACCATCTCGGGGAGAGACAATCTGTTACGACATCAGTTTGTGCGACGCAATTCTCGTAGGCAACAGAAACGATAGCATCAGTTTTGTTTTCAAAGCCAAGGTCTTTATTGGGGAGTTTATCACAGCCCAATATTTCAACGCGGAGTTCTACCAATAAATAAGGTGAGCAAGTCAATACATACTAAGTTATGTAATTATAAAAATTACACGTCGACTTGAACTTTATATTCTAACTTATGTAATTTAAAAATATTTCAAGTCGAAATTAACTTACCACCTAGTGTGCCGGACCCTGCTTCGATCCAATGAAGAGATTCCTTTTGAACTTCCTCTTCGATCTCATCACGTGTCATCCATCCAATCATCAATTCATTTTCGATATTGTCGCTGTCATCGCCATTTAACGACAATGGTGAGGATCTGTTTATTCTAGTAGCATCTTCGTAGTACTTTATTTTCTCGCGACTGAGAGAAGTTCCGTCATCTTCTGGAACTGGACGCACACGATACAGCACCGTCGATCGTCTTTCGTTATCAAAATCATTATTGTGCTTATGCTTCAAAACCTTTTTATTTCGAAACACAAATCCTGAAACCAAATTTTGACCCTTTGCCGATTTTTTACATGGAAGTTCTGTTACAATTCCAACGGTCTCCAAAGTTTCTTCCTCTTCGTCTCTCCGTAGGAGATCACCTAAATAGTCCACATCCTCCTGCGTACCGAGCCTTGCGCGTAGGCTAAGTGTGCCCTTAACCCATTTAGCAACTCCATAATCTCGACATCCAGTCGACGTTAGTTGATATTCCATTCTTCGCTTGCCGCTGAAGAACAAATCATGCATTGGCACCACGACAGCACCGAGGCTATCGTCATCACTGTACGTATCAAAATCACGCACTTCAAACACTAATCCGCTCGGATGTTTAGTGAACAATTCCTCCAGCGTTCCTGATAAGACGAACAGTGCAGCTGTGCGTAGACCCCAATTGGGTCGAGTCGTACGCGGTATCACTTTGGTCTTGTGTAATATATTTCCATTGGAATGAACGACTACATATGGATCGGACGTGGCTCCTTTGTTCTTCGATTTAGATTGATTGAGAGAAATAGATAAACTATTATCGGCTGCATGTAGGTCATAGCCCGATATAATCTCTACAATTAGATGTACGCGATCCCGTTTGAGCATGGATGTAACGGACTCTGACTTTAACATTGGAAATAATGCGGTATTGGAACGCAAAGATGACCGTATACATTCCACATTCTGTCGTGCTCGTTGCATTTCTAGCTGCTTCTGATGAAATATCAATCGGGCAAAGGATGCTGCGGGAACTTCGCCTTCGAATATCATTTCGAAAATCCATTGATGTTCAGCACTTGATAATGATACAACGCATAAATTATCTCGCACGTCATGAACGGTAACATAAGACAGTGGACAGCTCATGTCTTCTGACCAGCTAAGCTCATGATTTTCTCGGACTATGTCTTTAGATTGAAAATGGATTGATGATCGTGACGGACGAGGCAAAGACTTTCCATCTAGATCACGTTCTCTGTTCACAGACGAAGTTGAAGATGAGATATTCTGCGTATTCTCATTTTCACTTTCAAATGATTCTATCTGTGCATTACTCTTTTTGTTCGATACCATGTTGCGAATTCGCGTTGAGAACCGTCTCACTTTACTATTTTTATTATTACCATTATCATTGTCGTTGTTAACATCACTACCATCTTCGCTGTCACTGCCGTAATAGGATATGCTGTGAATCAAATTACTTTGCCGTTTGCGATGAGTGAGCCACTTTATGGCTTTGCTCACCTTATCAATTAATTATTTTATGCAAATAACAAAACAGATGAATGTGAGAATGATATCCATAAAATCAAAAATAACAGAAGACATCACACCAAATCACATGACATCACACATGAACACAGGAATGAAAAAAGTCCCTACAAAACAAACAAACATATCAACTAACACACAAACTCCACTCACTTGTTCTGCCTGAGAGTTATTGTTCTTGTTATTCTTAGAACGATGATTCTCATGTTTGTTACTCGTTCGAGGCGTGGTCTTCCATAAAGGATTCTTATTGGATGATTTATTTCGATATTCATTCTTGGATAAAAATCGAAATACACAAAGATGACCATTTTCCAAAGCCTCAATGGTAACTTCACTACTTTTACTTTTATGAAGATTGTAACTGCACTGAGGCCGTCCGCTCTCTTCTGCGGAGACAGTCACATACAATTCCACACTCACACGACGATTGGGTTTGGACGGGATATTCGTCGATCCTTGAAATATGGCAGCTGCTGCAGCCGAGTTCGAATTTGCAGGAGGAGGAGAACGAACGTTCCAACTTTGAGCAGCAATTAATTGATAAGAAGGAGGAGGTGTGAAAGGACTTGAGGTGTTGTGGCTGCTGCGGTCGAACATGTTAGGATGTGTGATGTGTGGATGGTATTATTAATGTAATAATATAAGAAATATTTATTTGATGTTACAGTCGTCTGTGTGTGTGTGTACGTGCGTGTGTGTGTGTGTACGTGCGTGTGTGCGTGTGTGTGTGCGTTGTTGACATGTTTTCGAGTTTCGACATCGGGTGAAAAAAATGACGCAGATCTTTCGAGCTTTTGACACAAACGATTACACAATTTGATAGATCGACGGCATGAAGTATATATTTTACATAGTGTAGATTGAATGATTCGTCTTCGGGCAAACACTCTAAAATAATATTCCTCATTGAACATGGATCTACATAGGCACAAAAATGTAATAAATATCATTCGGCGACGCAAGAATTTTACCACGGAAGTTATGAGTTACTTCGAAGTATGATTTTATGATACATCGGAATTTTGCTTTGGATCAATTAACATCAATGGAAAGAAGAGATGCCCCTTCATCTCCGACGAGGTCAAGGTGCCATTGTCTCTGTTTCGATGAAGTTTACTTATCTAAGTGCACTCATATCCGCAGTAAGTATTCCAAACACAACAGCCAACCAACGACTGGAAAATTGCATTGTGGGGTAGGGAGGGAGGTAACACCTATCCGTTGCTATCGATTACTCTACACCGCCACAGTTTACCTGGTGAAGAGCTATGTGTGTTGTGGAGAGGTATGATACAGTAGTAGAGTGAGAGAGGGCCCAATTAACATATCGACTTTTTGATCTACACGAAAATAGTGGATGTAATAACGTCGACTTTGATGGATTACGAACCTTATGGACTAATAATCAAATCCCACTCTGAATTATTTAGAATGGGCTAAGCTTTATCTTAACTTTTCTCGAACTCATCTCCCTCACACCCTCTCATAATTCATACATTACTAGTCGCGCTGATTTCATCTTTGGTACTAACTTTTTCAACTGTATACCGGTACTTATTTTGTTACATCTACTATTGTACCAGTTATAGAGTACTTCAAATAATAATATGTTTCATCTTACATCTTTCACAGAGTGAACTCCTAATGAGTTAGTAAATTTAAAAGACGTTTTTTTCTACGGTAGAAGAGCTGAAGGTGAAACGATGCAAGATGCAAACCCTACATATCCGCGCAATCGAAAGGAGGCTCGGTTCAAAGTAAACAGACCAAGATGTCTAAAGAGCAGCAAAAATACAAAAATAATTATGCATCTACGAATTTATATTCTCAAAATTAGGTTGGTCAACGAGCAGTGGGCCAGAATAATATGCGTTCCAATTGTGAAATTTCTATCGTCACAATTATTCTCACGTCTTTACTTTCGTGACGAAGGCCAATACCTGGTATAAGAATAGAAGTTAATAAAATAAGTACGCAGTTGAAAAATACAGTACATGCTGGTTGGTATGAAACCCAAACTCAGACAAGTCCTAAAATATAAATGAAAGTTCTGGTCACATGAGTGAAGTACGAAAAGCAATGAATAATGTTATAAAAAAGATGGGAAGTGGCTTTCTAGTTAGTTATACGACGAAGCAAGTTCAAAATATGATTTGAAAGATAATAAAATTGGCTTCGAGAAAGTTTGATTATTAGTTCAGCTCGCTACAAGAAGTACCGTTAAAATGAGAGCTCGTTCAGCTTGTCTAAAAAAATAAGACGCTTTTCTAGAACCATATGAACTCCTCCTGCGTACACTAAACAAGGATTTTCTGGCATATCATCTGGTTTTCGTCGCCTTCGAAACTAAGTCAAACACATTAATTTACGAGCAATATCTTTCAATGGACTTCAGTCAAAGTTTGTTATAAAGCTCTTCAAAATAAAGTTATTCCCCTCTCTCTGCAACGTTATAAACAAATCATAATTCTCAGAGGGTTTTTGTACGTCAATTTACAATCACACTTCTTTTGGAAGCCTACCCAGACTTAGTCATAATCGCGCGAGACATTTCGAATGCATGCAACGAGATCCAACGGCATTCTATCTTAGAAGAGTTATAGAAAAACACCGAGCTTCGACCTCGATGGTACTACAACTTCCGTAATATGATGATCTCTGGCTTCATCGGACTAGGCTACGGCCCATTTATGAAGGCAGCAACATATCAGATGGACAAAGGTGTCAAATAATGTGATATGGAAGCCATGCCCAACTTCTGTATAGGTATCAACCAAGCCAACAAATCCACACATGACTCGCTGCAAGAAGGGCGGTATCATCTTGAGTGGTGCTGATGATACGTACATACTCGGACCTCCAGAGATCGCCTTTCCAGAAGTCAAACGTCATGAAGAAAGACTCGCATCAATCGGTCTCAAACATAACTACAGCAAAATGAAATGTTATATCAAGGAGTCTAAGAAATCCGAAACGTATCATGAGCTACGAGAGGCAGCGAATATCCCGGAAGGATTTACAGAAGGCGAAGATGGGACGACGCTATTTGGCCTTCGCGCCTATGGAGTTCCAATCGGAAGTGAAGTCTTTGTTAGAGAGTCAGGAACAGTAATGAAACAAGAATGTAAGAATAATAAGGAATATATTCGTGGGATTCGTTTTGAACAAGCAAGAATAACAAAGTGAATAAAGGAA
>Ga0209092_10004472_pt1 | contig 11668 bp, 2 predicted proteins | sample FraStrMetagenome_FD_187446 | JGI IMG/M metagenome (GOLD analysis project Ga0209092, IMG submission 187446) | Marine eukaryotic phytoplankton communities from Arctic Ocean - Fram Strait ARC3M Metagenome (SPAdes) (version 2) | ecosystem: Environmental > Aquatic > Marine > Oceanic | place: Fram... | reverse complement strand
GGAGGCTAGGGTGACTTGTAACTCGCCAGTACTCGGCCCCGAAGGGTTTTCGTGGGGAGCGTCACCGACCCAATGCTTTGTGATACTTTATGCGTCTCCCCAATGATATAAAGCCGCCAGAATCACAAGTATAATTAATTACCTATAAATCATTAACACGACCTACCTGTGAAGACTTACATTTATAACGTTGCTTTCTCAGGTATTCGATGTATATGGTTTTGACATTTTTTATGAATGATATTTAAAGTATTATATTCCTAATCCTGTTTTTTTCTTTTTCTACCGCAATCCGTTATCTTTTCTAAGTACTCTGCTATTTCACTATGTTTACCTTGTATTCTGCTGAGAAAGTTTCTGGCTGAAGTGATACTCAAATCCGGATCTACATCGAAATTCATCAAGGTAAGTTTATTTAAAAGCTGATTCATATCCCCCATATTGGTGAGTGCCCAAATGCAACAAGCTATTTTAACGGCCACCACCACTCCACTATCTGTATCCGTGATCTGACATTTTTTGCAGGTTTTCCATTCTATTTTTATTTTTTTGTTGAAGACGCTACTTAAATGTTTTATCGCAGGTGAAGTATTCCGTGATTTTGTTTTCGTAAATTCAAAGGACCATCCTCTTACAACACCTTTCCATTTGTGTATAATTAGAAGATGCCAGATTGCCTGCTTAATGTTCCCGCAGCAAATTGGAAAAAAGAACCAGCCTTCTGGAATTCTTTTATCATCCATACTCGTTTTGAATTTTGATGCCCAATCTTTCCAAGTAATATCTCCTGAATTGTAAAGGAGGTTAGAACAGTCGGCTTTTGCAATAAAGATGCCTTTTCTACAGATCCATCTTTTTATGTCAGTAATAATGATCTGCATTAATATTGAGGAGATTGGTTGCCCCTTTGAAGAAATCAGGAGGTTCATATCATCTCTGGATGTATTGTTAGGGGAGTTGAGGCCGATTGCGGTACAAATGTCAGTATCTATTTTTTTGCTGTTCCTATTGACACTCGATTTCGTATTTATATTTGTTGTTTTTCTGCGAGTAGGAAAAGAAAAGTTATCTTCCAAACAGGTCTTTATTTCCGAAGTAGCAAGGGCACAGGCATTGTAAACAAAGCAAAGGTGACAACAAAAGTCAGTTTGAAGTTCCGTTTTTTCGTTCTGTATTCCAGCACAGATTTTTTCTCTCTCATAGTTGAACAAGTTGAAACAAACAGGGCATGTATTTCTGCTTTTTGAAGAGGTTGAATTTTTGATTGTCAGTTTTGCAAAGCGAATTATTTTCCTTCTCCTCATTTTGAACTCCTTGTTATACTCGCAACTTAGAGCTTTACCTATAATCAAAATAGCTAATCTATCATTTTCACTTATCTTTGATTTACGTGTATCTGCTGACCGTCTTCTTTTAATTCTTTTAGAGCTATTTCCTCCTGAATTAAAAAAGTAATAAATTTGAGCCAAATCATTCATGTGTTTTTGGGGACTGCGGATTAAGCTTAATATTTCCTTTCTTGTATCCTCATCCAATTCCTGGAAAGAGTTTTTAATGTTAGATAACGTAGTGTGTGCCTTTTTCATAGCATTCACATATCTGCCGCATCTGTCACATTTGCGGATTCCCAACGGTAGCCAGTTTGGTTTAAATGTTGTGAAGCAATTCCAAAAATTTATGTTGTCTCCGCAGGTTAGACCTAAGCATCTTTTGGGTTTACTCCATAGGTCTGAAATTTGTAAATTCTGTTTGCTTTTTTTGCATTTGCGCTTATCCAAACATAATTTCTCATCATCCTCATCAATGTCGGCGAATTTTCTCTTCTTAGATTTGAGTTCCTCCCTGGATAGGATTAGCCCCTTTCTACTTAAGTTGTAACGTTTTTTAAATTCGTTTTCTTTTTCTTTTGAAACAACGCTGCAGATCTTGTGTATTCCTTTAAACTTAATCATGACCATTTCCTTTAAATCTTTCCATAGTTGCAACATTTTTTCTTTAAGGTGAATATGTAACTCATCCTTTCTCCAACCTGTGGTTGCAATTGTTATTTCTGAAATTACCAATTTTTCATACAGAGAAGGGAATGCACCTGTATGAATGCAGTCTACTACTCCCAGAGAATGATCAGCAAGTTCACCATCTTTCAAGGCTGAGCCAAAACCCATAATGTGAGATAAAATATTAATATCCATCAATTTATGATTTATGTCAGACTCTCTTATATCGAAATGACAGCACCACTCTTTTATTGAAAGGTAATTCTTAATGGGTACTGATGTGGTCTGTAATCTCCCGACGTTGTCGCTTTGAAGTCTTAAGAGGAGATTTTGAATCTTATGAAGAATGAGAGTGCTGGTGCTAGGTGATCCACAATAATTAAATGTGCTCATAAACTTCCTGCATGTCGATTCAATCTCCTCATCCATTCCTTCGCGAAATTTCCTAACTTTTCTATTCTTGCAAAAAAAATATACATGCCTCCTATTACCTTTCAGATTTTTACCAAGTTTCAGCTTTTCCTCCAAAGATGTATTTCTTTGTTCGTTACACCAAGTGCAGTATAATAAATGATGATTTTTGTTCATGTTAATTGAGTTAACTAGTAAACTATTTTGCAGATTGCATATTTCTTTTTTGTTCATTGAATCGTTCTTCTTTTCTTCAATGAGAGTACCTATTCTGTAACATATGGATTTATAAAAACTTCTAGTATGGGTATTAGAAAATCCGAGTAGGGCTCTTATCCATCCTCTATCAAAGTTGACGTTTTGCCATTTTAAGTCAGAAAATTCTAAAATTCTTTGTCCCAGTCCTTGTGTGCTCTTCAATCCTAATCTTTTCTTTCTCTCATCGTGTAGTTTATTTTGTATGAATTTATTTGTATTTTTGTCTACTGATTTGTTTTCCCAAGCTAGAAAAAATCTTAAGTTGGAATCTGGGATAAGATAAGTGTTGTCAGGATATTCGTCTAGGTCTTGTAGATTTTCTGTTTTAATTTTGAGAGTATCCTCTGCAGCTATATCAGCAAAATGATTCGCATTAGTCAATGCGAGATTTGGTAAAATGTTTTCATATCTCGGATTACGCGAGATACCATCTCCATTTCTATTAAGCTGATGTGAGTCAACTTTTAGGATGCATCTTAAAAAGTGGTCATCATAATACTCTCTGTCCCAAGTTTTGTCTGATTCTTCACTATTTAAGATTTCTCGAGCTTGGGAGTCTATCCAGTATTGAGATACATCTGAAAACTGCTTCAATCTGTTACCTAATTCTAAAGCTATTTTGTTATTTAACAACTCTTCTTCCTTGTTCCACTTAAATATGTTATTTTCTAATCTAGAAACTACTGTTTTTCCAATTCCGTTCATAACTTTTCTAATGTGAGCTCTTTCTGTAAATTCTGCACCATCCCTAATACCTAGAATTCGATTTCTGACGGATTTGCTGTCCATAATGACACATCTGGGTAACAGAGGGTGAAAACATTCTTCTTGTAAGCAATACGCAACAGCTTCACCATGTCCTATGTCAGAGGAAGAATTTCCGAAATGTTTTGGAAGAATTGTGGATCTGCCTAAAATAGGAATGACAGTCCTATTCTCCCACTCTCTACTTTTGATGGATTCTCCTTCCCTAATGTCAAGAAGACATACCATACACGAGGCTGTTGTTTTGTGAAACATCTTTGAATTGGCATCTTCAAATTTTGCATGACTTCCGTCTGTGGCTATCAAAATGGGGCTTTTTGAGTTTAAAATCATATTGAAAAAGAACGATTTGTGGATATTCGTGTTGTCTTCCAAGGGATGAATGCAGCGAAAAGGATTGATTTCAATTTCCTCCTTAATTAAATTCCAGCAATCTTCTTGTGTGATTTTTCCAATGTCTTTAAAAATTTGGTCATCTATAAGTTTAAATGCAAAATTTCCAATCCACCGAGAATTTTTGTGAAAGGGATGCTTATTGTATGGATTTGTTGTCCATTGTAAAAACCAGAATGCTCCGGCAGTATCAAATTTTCTCTCCCTCAAACTTTGTTCCCACCATTTATGAAGTTCTCCGCCGTTAGATTTGATATCTAATTCTCTTATATCTTCACATTCTGTCATAGCGAAAGCGATTTTTAATGCCCTCCTATGGAGTTTACTACCATAAGCGAATTTTAGAAGTCTCTCATCTCCTTTTATCATGAGTGGGGAGTTTATGTCAACGAAGTTGTCACTGCCTACCGCGCTTGCTCCATCCTTTTTGATTATCTTGTTCAAAATATAGTTTGCAATACCATCGTTACTGTCTCTAAGAAAGAATCCATGTCGGGCCAGTTTATTGATAGCATCTCTGATGTGATTCCGGCATCCTAAATTGTTTATTGTACTATTTCTGATGGCCGCTAGTCTGGATCTGCAGGCAAAAGAATCGAGGGCGTTAGTGTTTGGGACAATCTCCAACTCCCTGGCATTGGAAATTATATCTATATCAATAAAAGATTTAAGTCCGAATCCGAAATCCTTTTTGTTTAAGAAAATTCTGTGTTTGGCATCAGAGGTGGAGAGTCCGCAGCCTTTGCTGACATTTCTAATCAACATTTTATCACATTCCTCCAGTAGATTCTCATTATAATTAAACTGAAGTGGAGCAAAAGAGTGCATGGATACCAAAAAGGAATTTACACAGTACTGCTGGGCTTCATCTCTTAAACCAATTAAATTGATTTCCCTTATTTTGTCTCTGACCTTTTTAACAATTGATTTACCTGATTGGTTAGTGTTTCCCTCCAAATCTAGTTTTAAACCCAAATGTTTTATTTGTTCTGAATTCGTGACAACCTTAAGTTTTCTTACTTCATCATCATTTAAGTTAGTTAGATCGGAAAAGTTTCTGTCTTGCTTACGTAAAAGACATTTAACAGGAATAATTTCTTCATCAGGCCCATCTTTGTTGAAATTCCATGCAACACTGTCAAAAATAGGTAGATTACTTGCACGTTTTGCTGAAATGTTGAAAAAACTTAGATCACATTTGCTGCCTTTCCTACCAATTTTCAGTACTAAAGATAAGTCCCCCGTCTGCCTCACAAATAATTTGACTAAATTAATCAATTTTTCTTCATTTACATGTGACACGAACCTCGTGTTATCATCGCAATAGCCTATACGGAATAGTTTAATTTTCCCATCTTTTGCGTCTCTGGCAAAAAAGTAGTATGCATACTTTTCTCCTTTCTTAATATTCCCTAGATTATCTATTAAAATTCTTTCCCACATGTCATGTTTGAATTTTATGACTAAATTCGATATTTTTGGCGAATCAGGATTTCCCTGCTCTAAGCCGCATTCAAAAGTAGCGTAAACCATGCCTTTGTTTGTGTATATTTCTACAATTTTGCTGCTCATACAGGATGCCTTTAGTTCAATCCATCCTTGTTCTGGAAATCCATTGACGCGTAGGGCTGCTAATATAATTTCTAAACAAATCCTATCAAAATATTTTTCTTCATCCTCGTTTATTTGACAGGCAGGTACTCCGCTTTCTACGCAGTCTTCTCTAAATGATAATTCAACTCCAACTAATGTCTGACAACCCTTTCCTTTCTGATATGCTGCTAGTCCTGGATGGAAAATGCCTGCTTTCTCTAACGCTTCTGACGTATATTTTGCTGCTATCATATTGATGAAACAATATAAATCGTGACAGAGTGATATTGGTCTTGTTTCATTCATTTTGCCATTTTTCGGAATTGGATACCTAGCTATTTTTTTAAGAACTTCAGGCATAAATCTCATCACAAGCGTGAGTTTAATAATTTTGAGAAGGACTTTCTGCCAGCAAGAATGGAATCTTCCTAGAACAGCCATCTGATATCCATCGTATCTGGCTTTACCAGGTATTCGAAGTATAGAATTAAAAAACATTTCTTTGATTCTTTTCAATTCATTCATTTCATCGTTATTATCGGCGTAAAAAGGATAAAAAAATTCTTCCCTGTCTTTGCAAGGTGGTTTAAATAGTCTAGCTACGTGTTGTCCATGAGCTTTAATAAATCTTGATCTTAACTTTTTGTCGTATTTTTTATGATTGTGAATAAGATTGGGTATATCTTGTTTTTTCATCCTTCGATTCGGTTTCAAAATCACCCCCCTTGGTCCTAATTTTCCCTCGTGTTTAACCTCTGCGAAAAAGCAGTTTTCTTTGGCACTTGAATTAGCCATCCAGAAGTTGTGGAATTGTTTCGTACCTAATAGTTGTTCCTCCTCATTTTTGCAGTGTCTCCACTGCCCTGATTTTTCATCTTTAACCATATTGTGAACAGTTGGAAGTTCTCTGGCCATAGGTTTCATTCTTCTTGCAAATTGTTTGAAATCACATATATGCAAAAAATAAAGTATTCTTCTTCGCTTATAATTACACTGAACGTTGGTTACTTTGGATACCAATTTGAACATTTTCTTTAGAATTTTTCCGATTTTGGAAATTAAGGCATCAATGAACATCTCATCTTCAAAGTTCGTGTCTAAAAAATCCAAATTGCGAACTGTGTCCAGAGAGTTGAGCAGTTCACCATATTCTTTATCCAAAAACTCATAAGGGTTTGAATTTTCGATTCTGTTAACGAAAAGTTGATCACAGCCGACACTGCTTAGAAGTTTGTTAACAATTCTCAATTGTTTATCATTGATTTTCACAACTTCATTACTTTTTTGATGTCCTAAGCAAATTTCAATTTCCTTTTCCATAAGAGATTTTTTCCTGCATCTTCTACTTTTACTTTTTGTTTTCCGCGAATCCACGGCTCTAATGTTCTGAAGCCAAACTTCTTCTTCATCCAATAAAGTTTTCAAAATATCGTGAGCCCCCTCTACAAGACTGTCATTGTCACATATGCGTTTGACAATATTATCAAATTCCACTTTATTTAATAGAGGCATTATTTTTTCATCCTTATTAATTCTGACGCTCTGAATCATTTTAAGGTGATGTATGATCCTTTTTATTTGTTTATTATTCCAAATCAATCTCTCCTTGTTATAACGCATTTTTGTGCTCACTGGTGATTTAAAAACAGGGTCTTTTAGTCCTTTTTTGAGATTCTGCCTTGATTTGTTTGCATTTAAGATTAAATTTTCTTCATGTGTTAAAGCAAGTCGATCTAAAACCTCTTTCACCGCTGAATCAAACTTATTTGTGATCGTGTCTAGACTTTCCGCGTGAGTCTCACTGATTTTAACTAAATTGTTTAGCTTTCCGTTAACTTTTTGATCTTTCCCGTCTATAATAATGGATTTCCATAAATCTTCAACTTTTTTTTCGATAGGTTCCAAAAGTTCTTTAGTGGTATTAGAATTCCTGTTTGTCCACTTTTGAAGATCCTCATATAGTTTACCATTATCTCTGGAAGGATTTGAGTCAATAAAGTCTTCGTTGAATTTAACATTAACCGCATCCTTCTCTTCATTTAACACATATTTTAATGGTATATTATAAATTTTACCATATTCGTATTTGGTTTTGGTTTTTTCCGATCTGTAGTTATTATCATCGAATCTTTTGAAAGATAGTGAGATAAATGTGTGATCAGACACGAAATAATTATCCCCTTTCTTTTTGTCAAACTCTGCATCGACTATCCACTTCTGAAAAGTATCTTCTTCTGGGAACATGATATGATCTATTCCTCTGGATCCATCTTTCGGTCCAAATCCAAATCTGGTCAAATAGTTTTTACTTAAATTTCTATCTCTGACTACTGAATAATGTGAATTTATGAAACAACTTAAAACTCCATCTTCAACTATTTCTCTCCTATAGGTTCCCTTATTGTCATGATTCGATGTTGTCATTGTTTCCTGAAAATCTCCCAGTGCAATTATACAGATTCTAGGGAATTTTTTGTTCCAATTGAATAAAATATTTTTCACTATTTCGTTAGTTGCTTTCCTCATCTTATCTTTGTCTGCTCCCCCTTTAGCTCTACCTTCTCCTGAAACTCCATATATACTAATTAAGCCGATCGTTTGTTCCCTGCTGATTTGATACACCGTACTTATAATTCTTCCTTCCAGAAATTCATGTATTTCTTCTATTTCCTTACCTCCCCAACGAACTTTATCCGACATTATGATTTGGTATTTGGATTCATAATAACTAATCCTTGCTTTATCTAAATCAGTTTTAATCTTAGCCTTCCAAGCCTTATTATTCTTATAGTGTGAACCAAAAGGTTCTTGAAAGGATATCCATGTCAACTTTTCTTTTAGAAAAAACTCCGCTGCTGTGATAAATTCAAATCTGTTTTGTACATTCAGACATGCAATTTTATCAATTTCATATCCATTTTTAATAAAATTCCTATCTGTCAGACTATTATCCAGATTACCTTTGTTACAACGTTTGGTCTTGCAAAGATCAGATTCCATTACATTTTTGTCATCGCTAGAAAAGTGAACCTCTTTTATGCCATCGAAATTCATTATAACTTTATCAGCTATATTTTTTTCTGCATTTTTAATCCAAGTGTTGTGATCAATTAGAGTAATATCATTATCATTGAAATCTTCTAACGTACTCTCCAATCTGGATAACCCTCTTAGGTTAGTTGCATTTGGGTCATTAGATTCTATATCTTCAGAATGAGATGAAAAGGAAAAATCGTTTACAATATCGGAAGAGATGCTTTCAAAAGAGGATAGACTTTCATCGCTTGATTGGTTTTCGTGTGCATTTTCCATATCGGCTATTTCTTTATTTGTTGGCATTTTTCCAAAATCATCTTTAATACTATTTTCGGAATAGTTGCTTTCCTCATCACTAGAGATGATACCAATGTCTTTTAATTTGAAATTAGCATTGCTTTCTTTATCGCATTTCATTTCTTCTATAAAGAAGTCCTCCAAATTTTCTCTTGTTTTCAATTTCTTATTCTTGAACCTTTTAATCTTCTTTTTACAGATGGTGGGGCACTCAATTTGATAGGGTACGTTATCATCCGTTCTCCTTATATATTTATCGATACTAATCATGCTATCCTCCGATGCAAGAGTAAATAAACAGCTTAGAGAGTCCTCCTCACTATTGAGAATAGGGTTCGTATCTTTATTGAATATAATTTCTGTCCCATTGATTTCCGTTTTTGTAAAGTATCTTTTTGTTAGATCGTCTTCGAAAAGAACGTTGTCTTTATTCGAAAAGGTGCTGTATGCTTTTGGACTTTCATTTCTAGGATTAGAGTTAGATTCACAGATTTTTTCAATGTGAATGAACTTTGGTAATTCTGTCAAAAACTCGTCGTTTTTTTGCTGAACAAAATTTCCTACATTGATATTTTCTATTTCCATTGACTTTTCCACCGTGATACTTTCTATTTCCATATCTGATGAATGGATGGACTTCTCCACCGTGATACTTTCTATCTCCATATCTGAAGAATGGATCGATTTCTCAACGGTGGTACTTTCTATTTTCATATCTGATGATTGATCCGATTCTTCTATATTTATCCTTTTTATTTCCATTACTGATGAATATTCTAATTTCTCCGCAATGATGTTTTTAAATTCCATGTCTGATGAATCCATCTTAGGAGGTGGAAATGTTTTATCTTTGTTATTATTTGCAATATTATAGATGACATTTTCTGTGCGTTGAAGGTTTTTTGATGGGTCAGTGTTATTCCTAATGTTCTCATCTATGTTTGATTTGAGAAAATATGAATTTAAAAGATTTCCTAATTCATTCCTAACTCCGAATGCTTTGTTATGGTGTCTGATATTAAATAAGTTAGCTGATGATTGGATTAGATAGTCGAAATTATTGAAGATGTCCCCTCTCTCTATACTAATGGATCTAATGTTCCATAACATTCTAGGTCCGCATTCTACTTCAGTTTGACTCCTGCATGGGATCATGCTCCAGCCAGACCATTCGCAGTGAGAGAAAAATTCTTGAATTCTTTTTTGTATCCTTATATTTTCTTCACATTTTTCGTTGTTAATTGAGTCTAAGATAAAACCTCTTGCAGATCTATTTTTGAGGTGAATAATGTTCGTCAGCCAGTGACCGGCTGTATGAATACCTACAAAAGAAGGGATGATATAAATACCATCTTTTTTTTCTAGAGCTCTCTTATTATGAAAAAGTCTGGCAAACTCCGTCCAATTATTTTTGGTATTATTGCGGATGATGCCTGTAGTGAAAGTCCCTGCAATGTAAACTTTTTCGTTTGCCTCTTTCCTGAACTCATTGATAAAAAAGCTGATTGGTTCATCTGTGAGCCATATACCTTTTGTGGTAATTTCTTTATGAAATTTATACTGTAGAATTGAATTTGTCATGTTTGTTGTTTGTTATTAAATCCTAAACGTCCGCAAAAGAAAACCCAAAGAACTTAAACGCTTTGTTTATATCTTTTTCTTTAAAACCGTATTCCACTGATAAACGTGTATAGAAAAAGTGTGTGCAATTTGGGCTTCCAGGATCAACAGAGATATTAATAATTAGCTTGACCACTGCTCTGCACTCCGCAATTTGGCTTGAGATCTCCAAAATACTCTTTCCTTTGTGAATTTTTTGGATGAATTCTTTTTTTGTGAACTTATGATTGATGGCTTTTTCCTTAACCAGGAATAAAAATATATTTTCACAGTGTTGTTTTGTGAAATTAATCCAAAACCACCAAGCTCTTCCTGCTTCCTCAATGTATCCTTCACAGATGAGGGAATCCTGCTCTGAACTGTAAATTTTGTCAATTAAACCACAGATCTTTTCATATTTCTTCCTCAAGAAAACACTATTCTTGAAATAAACACACTCTTGAAAGATTGAATTGTTAAATCTTCTCCTAAGGTCCGACATTAATAGGAATTCTTGAAATGGAAATCCCCGCCAAAATAAATTAATGATCAGAATTGATTGAACCAAATTGTCAGTATTTTGAATATACCCTTCGGATGTATTTTCTTTTCAGTATTAAATAACCGCAATGACCAATGACTTTAAAGTTTTATTTAATAATCCACGAATGATCCACGAACGACCTGCTAATAATCTCGAATGATGTGACGCGAAACCAGAAATGTTAAAAAAAAAAGAAACTTCGAAATTTGAAAAGGAAAAAGTTTTGAAAATTTTTTTTCCGAAATGTGGGCTTTAGAGCAACTCGAATTAACCTTTCCGAACTTGTGAATGAAAAAATGTTCTCGATTGTTGTTGTGATGATAAAAACCAAGAGACTTCTCAGATTCAGCGGAATCTTCTGTTTTCAATGATGTGTTTGATTTTTTCCTCAGATGGATACTTCTTGAGAAAATTGATGATTTACTTTCAAATTCGAATAATAAACCGCTGATCACTATCGAAATCAGAATAATTTTCAATCGAAGTTGTAGAACTAAATCGATCTCGCCGCTTTATCTGATATACCTCCTTAAATATCTCTATAAAAACTGAATCCAACGTAACAAAGAAAAGAACAGTCCGAAAAAGAGAACCTCTGCAATAGCTTGATGACTTTTCAGTCCCGAAAAAACGCCGTCTCCTCCAATCCTCCGAGGTAGAAATATGAAAAATGTATGTATATGATGTAGAAATGAGTGAAGAAAATCAGCAAATTTTTTTAAGGAAAGGAAAAGAAGTCATTATACTAAATTAACAAAAGACCTCAACTTTTAAA
>Ga0209092_10004471_pt1 | contig 11669 bp, 7 predicted proteins | sample FraStrMetagenome_FD_187446 | JGI IMG/M metagenome (GOLD analysis project Ga0209092, IMG submission 187446) | Marine eukaryotic phytoplankton communities from Arctic Ocean - Fram Strait ARC3M Metagenome (SPAdes) (version 2) | ecosystem: Environmental > Aquatic > Marine > Oceanic | place: Fram... | reverse complement strand
CTGATCTCTTATTTTCCTTGCATATTTCCAGAGAAGATCGTAATCCATCAAAAATATCATGTTGATGAATACATGATATGATACGAGATTGTATATGTTGTGGCCATACTGTTTTCCAGGCAAGCATGGAGATGGGTGATATTTGGGAAAGATTGTGTAATATAAAGTTGGGAATGAAGTTAGAAGCGGTTTCTTTTGTATGATTATTTTCTGAAATTAAGCTAGCATGTCTAGGGAGAACTTTCACAATAGATGACGGTAAAGGAGTTTCATTTTGTTCAGGTAGTATTTTGACATTATAAAAATATAGATTCGCCATATCCCCAGAGGTACGATGAATTCGTCTTACAGATGATGGATTTGCATGGATGTGTTTATGAAAGGATTCAATTTCAAATCGGCCACTTTCCAACAAATATAAAAGATGGAAAAATGTTGGTTGCCATTGCAATAGTGAGAAAACTGTTCAATGAGAAAAAGAATCACTTACATCCCGTAGGCAGTCACTACCAGGGGTTCATTATCATTCTCAATATTTTCTCTCTCTAAAGTTCTTGTTTCATTCTCCGTATCTTCGTGCAATGCCGTAATGACTACCAATGTTCCAACTTTTCCTATATGAGCATCCTTAGACTCTAAGGATGCTGACAAATCCTCCACTTTGTTCAAGATCCCAATGGTGATTTGACCCGTCAAAGCTTCCTCGTCATCTTCACCATTGCCTATCTTATCGAAGTCCATTTGATCCGATTGATAAGTTGATATCATATCAGTTGCTCTTTGAATGCGAGTACCTAAGTATTCTTTCCATTTAGGATCTCGTAGTCGCAAAGGTAAAGTAGATCCAGGAAAGAGAATTACATGATCTAATTCTAGGACAGCCAATATTTTCAGTGGTGATGGTTTTCGATGAGCATTCCATGGTGGAAGTCGTGGTTTCGATGAAGATTTCATAGTATTCCTGTTTATTGGAGTGAAAGATTGTTGTGTGTTTTGTGATTGAGAATTTGTTATGATGTTAATCGGTGAGATTCGTCTTCGATGTCTTCGTTGTTCAATTAATTCCCGAGGACAAATAGGATGAGTTGTTCCTGGTAAATATGAATGCTCGGAAGGACGCATAGTCAAATCTGTATCATAAACCGAAATGAAAGTGTTGTTGGGAACTCCTTCTTGTGAGCTTTCCTCTGAATCTCCCATGTTAGAGCCCTCATTTGTCAAGTAATTTTCATGAGAAACATGTTCCAAAGTAGGCGCATCTGTTGTCTGATAACTTTCACTCTCTGATTGTGTGTCTTCGCTTTGTGTTGTTTCCCTTAGATAATGATTTGCATCCATTATGTAATGTCCTGATGGAACAATTCCGAAACAATAGACAGCATATATCAAGGGGCAAATTGTTATCAATTACCGACTAATGATGGCTGACACAAAGAATCAAAACAATGTAGAATGATTACGTACAAAAGGTACTACAAAAAGGAAAATTTCCAAGTTCTTGATTTTCTCTCACATTTTCTGGTCTAAAATATTGTTCTTTTTAACGAAATGTACATTGAGTTTATCTTCACTATTTAATGCAGTTTATAAAATTTAAATATCATATGTATTTTGGTTGATTTCAAGAGAGTTACGAACTCTCCTGGATGATCGGACACTGGCTGTAGGGGATTTCAGAACACTTCTAGAAGACGAAACCGGCGTCATATTTTCCTTATCTGTTTCCATGTTTTCAACAGAATCATCATCACTTGTCTCCTCCTCCGAGTCTGTTTCACCTTCATATTCTTTTTTCGTGGGTTGCTTCTTACGTGCAGATCGTTTCGCTGCCCTTGCCTTTGCGCGTTTGGCTTTGTTTCCTGCTCTATGATTTTCTAATCCAGCTTTATTTTCACTCTCTAGTTTTTGACGCCATTCTTCAAGATGATCTTTCATTTCAGTCTTTGTGAATTTTTCGGCCTTGGTTAAAATGCTGGCAAAGCTGTAGAAGACGTCTTCATCAAAGAGGGCATCTTTGTATAATTTGAAATTATCGCTTAATGATTTGATGCATTTATCATTCAATTTTGGTAGATTGGCAAGACAATACGCCAAATCTGCTTTTTGGGAAATAGATTGGCAGGTAGTAAATCGTTGAGTGATCTTAACCACCAGGGTCTCAATTTGACGCTCCTTTTTGATAAGACCAAGTAAGCGAGACATAATTTTACGAAACACTTCCTTTGGTGTATCATTCTGACTCAGACGACTAATAATGTCGGGTAATAAGTTGTAGATTGGGTTGTTACTTCTCTTACTCAATTCATGGAAAAGCAGTCGTGCCATATCTCTAATTTTTGATTCCTTGTCTTCAAGACATAGAGCTATCTCACACACTTGTCCCTTAACCTTTACCATATCATTCAAAATTAAATGTGTCAAAACCATCAGAGTATGACGTTTGACATGATCAGATTCATCGCGCAAGCAAGCATAAATTTTTGACGTATAAGGCTCAACGGCGTTGGGAAAGCGGAATGCTAAATCTCCAAGAGCAACGACAATATTTGTTCGTAGAGTAATGTCGTCTTTTGGTGCATTATCAAAGCATGTGAAAAGAAGGGGTAAATGTTTTTCGCAAAAAGAAGCAGATATAGCCATAAATTTGCATAGGGCCAGAGTTGCACTTTGCATGAGAACGTCCGAAGAAAACTGACCATCCTCATTTGCTACGACTCTCAAAAGCAAAGGGCTGAAGAGTCCAATCAAACCCCTTCCAACAATTTCCTTTTCGCAGATTTCATCTACTTTACGTTCGGTTTCAGCTTCTTCCTCTGCAGCAACACCTAGCTCGTCTTCGATATCATCATTGTCCTCTGATGAAGATTGCTCGGGATTCTCGTTTTCTGCATTCCTAGCCTTATCTGCTGATTCTTGCTTTGAAAGAGATTTTGCTGCATTTGCTCTTCTAACGGAACTACCTAAAGATTCTGTGTAGACAAGAAGCTTTAGAGCGACATGCCCGATTACAAAGAAAAAACGAGATAATACGAGTGCGCTACATGTTGCTTTTGGATTCCCTGCACCAAAACCAAAAGTCATTCCTTCCATGTCTCTGATAATTTCTCCACAAACTCGCTCAGGATCGTCAGCAACAACAAAAATAGCGTTGATTGCTTGTTCACACGCACTGAACCAACCATTTGTATCGTCTACATCGTCTTCTTTACACCAGTCACCTCTGGCCATAATGTGAAGCCGTTCAATTATTTGTTCCATCATAAGCGCTTTTGCGCTGCCAGGCTCTGCACGAGGACTAGTTGGAAGTTGCTGCAGTGCAATTGCGGCTGATCTTGCTGTTCTCCAATCATTGTTGTCTTCTGCATATTCACCAAGCCCGGCATCGTGTAAAAGTTTGAGACGACTTGAGCTATCAACTATTCTTGGATTCGTTTTAGCTCCCATAGAAAGTATGAGCATTGCAGCTGCTCTGGCATCTCCTGGTGCTTTAGATGCCACGTTCCATAAAATTAAGAATACCTTTTCCGGGATTTTCTCTTCTTTTACTAGGCAACCAATCGCTTCCTCAATAGATGCAAGTTCACTTATGCTTGCTTCACCAACGAGTACTAACAAGTTATGTGCAATTTTTTTATCAGGTAAAAATTCCATTTCACCATCCTTTTCACCATTAGTACCTGGTACTGCAATAAAAACATCAACAAAACCTTTGAGAACTTCGTCTCGAATTTTTTTCTCTGTTGCCCACATTAATCCAAGAGCATCCTTGATTCCTGTAACAGCGCATGGAAGATCAAAATGTCTTGCTTTTACGAAGAATCGGAGTGCTTCTGTAACATCAGTGGAATTGGATGAAAGCAGAAGACTTTTGTAAATGCCCTGGGCGCCTTCAATGATCTCAATAAATGCAAGTGCCGATGACATAAATTTTAGGGCTCTCACTTTTTGACAATAATTAATCTCTTCCTCAGATAAATCATCCCTTTCATCAGAGTTATTGGCTTCATCAATAGCAGCTGCAAGAGCAGTATGTTTAATCTGATCTTCATCCATTTGTTTAGATTCTTCGCTGTCAATAGTATTGGCCGCTTCTCTGGTTTCTTCGAGGATTTTTGTTGGAATATTATCCAAAAGATATTGGTGGATTTCAGAAATTTTATCTTGGTATGGGGCAGGGTCGAGAGACTCTAAGAAAGGATTGTTCTCTAATAATAAAGTTAGCAGCTTCATAGAGAAAAGAATACAAGGTAAGATTCTGAGTGTTTATATCTGAACAATTCGAAAGTGCAATTAAACTTACTTTCATAGCTTTACTACGGACATTCACGGACATATCTTGCAATCTATCAACAGCAAGATCTGTAACAGACATCAGCCTATCAAGAGGAATCGAATTGCTTTCTGATAATTGTGCCCATACTTTGAGAACAGCACATCTGGTATAGGAACTTCTATCATGAGTCCTCTCAATCAAAACATCCAGCAAATTATCACGAGTTTTGTTTACATTTTTGCTTTTATGAGAAGATTCGGAAATACTTTCGTCTGTAGAATCCCCACTCTCACTAATTTCTTCAGATGTCTCTTCCTCTTGCGGGAATCTTGCAACAATATGACCAATAGCATAAACGACAGAATTCCTGAGCATGTAGGGCTCTGAATTCAAAAGTGGTAAAATATGAATCATGTTATCTAAAACTATCCGAGGTTTGAGCTTTGCTAGTTCAGAAATAAAAGGAGCAACATTTTTTACACCACTCGCTTTGCCAGCAGTATCTCCACTTGCACCAGTATCAGTACTCCTGCCTACTTTATAGTTAGACCTGCCAATTTCTTGTAATAATTGAACTGCTAAACGGTTCACTTTATTTTCAAAAGAAAGTAAACAACATAGCTCTGCCATCAATATTGCAATGTGCTCATAAGAGTGTAGTAGGTCCATTAAAGCTGCAACAATAGTACTCATTGAAGAAAAGTCAGCAACAGTCACAGACGCGGAAATCATTTTCAGTGCTTCATCTGCACACGCTGATTTACGTGTCATAATATTGGTGGCAGATTCAAGCATTTTACAAGCGATACGGTAAGGTAGAGATACCACGTTCTCATCTGGAACACCACAATTCCAAAGAGTAGATTTATTTGTACTCATGACTTCAGCTACTTCCAGCATTGCGGTTGCACATTGTTTACGGGAGTTTGTGGAGTCATAAGATCCAGCTTCATTCTCTGAAGAGCGTTTAGATTTTTTTCCTTTCGACTTTGGGTTCATGGATGACTGTTGCTTGTTCAACTTTGCTTCATCCTCCGAAATACACATAATATTATAAAGCATGTAAACATGACAACCTAAAGCATCACGAAAGTTCTGTGGTACGACACTTCGACTGCTTGCGTCATCTGCTTCTCTCTCGTTATTATTTTCTGACATTTCATTTGAATTTGATGATGAACTATGGTTTGTAAGAATTTCGCAAAGAGTTGTTACAGCTTCACAAATCGAAGTGACGAGCCTATTTCGTGTCTTAGGAGCCAGTGACACCGACTTTCTGTATGTCCAGTGATATTTGAAAACCATAATTTGTCAGTAATATCTATCACCATTATTTCTTTCCTTGTATTACATGAAAGCACTTACCGAACCAACGTATAAAGATCTTGTATCCTATTTCGGTCCATCCAAAGATCTTCATCATCGTTGTCTTCCTTGAATACAGAAAGACCTTCATTTTCCAAAAAGTGATTACCCTCAATAATCCTATTCACTAGATTATCAAATGCATCAGCTCGAGCAGCTTCATCATCACCATTATCAAAATCTCGAGGGTAAGGTAAAAGATTGTATGGATCACCCTCCAAATCCTGCAGAGCTCCTGGAATTGGAAAAATTTGGCTCATTGGCGTAATATTTTTGTTGTGTTTTCTCCTTTTTCTTTGATCTCTTTGTTTTCTTTTTTCCTGTTTAAAACACCTTTTGAGTTTATTTATGCTTTAGGAGCTGTTGAAATTGTGTCGTTGGTAAAATGAAATTAATTTGAATTTTTTGAGAAAAGAACCTTCCCATTCAGATTCTTAAGTAATATTATTTACTTAAAAACTATTTCGTTGAAAACAAACCGTAAGTTCTTATTTTCTTAAATAAAAAAATCGTTGATAAACTTTGACTTAAAAGAAGAGTTTTACTTTGAATAACGACAGTCGAATATCTTTTTGCCATATTGGTATAGTAGTAGTAGTAGTAGGATGTTATATTATTACCGTGTTGAATAACAAAGCGCTGCGGTTGATATCCCTAAGAATTTCGTTGTATTCTCTAGTTTCAACTGCCAAGAAATAGCTTGTGCAACTAGGGGAACATAAATACTTCCAGAACTAACGAGGAAGTTGTAGAAGAAGGGACCGAAATTGAATCATCATTGTTAAACTATGACAGCACTACTTAATTTTATAAAAACCAGCAAGTAATGCACAAAAAATCTCACAAAGGAGGAAAGAAAATACATACTATATATCTAAATTTAACTTTTGATTTAATTTGTATCATTGGATAAAAAATTGTAATTCTTGCAAGTCTTCAAATATCAAGCTGTAAGCATGAAAATTTGGGGTACCACATGAGCATTCTTCATTTGGTATAATCATTCTATACAATTAAAGTTTCATGAATCTCTAATGGTTCACCAGACTTTTCTTCCTCAGATTTGCTACTGCTTCCACCAGACATGCTGACTTGTGATACGACAACACTAAGTTGTGATTTAAAAGATGAAAACAAGTTAGAAAAGCTTCCAGGTTGTGAATCTATATCTTTGGTCATCAAACTGCCTTGATCATCCTCAGGTGGGACGTGAAGACTGGCTACACACCTCAGCGTGATTCCCTATAGTACCACTTTAAACGATAACATACCATTACATTACATACTATATATCTAAATTTAACTTTTGATTTAATTTGTATCATTGGATAAAAATTTATAATTCTTGCAAGTCTTCAAATATCAAGCTGTAAGCATGAAAATTTGGGGTACCACATGAGCATTCTTCATTTGGTATAATCATTCTATACAATTAAAGTTTCATGAATCTCTAATGGTTCACCAGACTTTTCTTCCTCAGATTTGCTACTGCTTCCACCAGACATGCTGACTTGTGATACGACAACACTAAGTTGTGATTTAAAAGATGAAAACAAGTTAGAAAAGCTTCCAGGTTGTGAATCTATATCTTTGGTCATCAAACTGCCTTGATCATCCTCAGGAACTTCATCCCCCATGTAAAAACCAACTTTTTTCATTATCAAGAACAACACAACTCCTGCAATAATACCATACTCTACACCCATAATTTGAATAAGAATAAAAGTACTCCATGCCACGACATACTCTGCTCTTGAAACCTTTTCTCTCACGTCCCATAGCCACTCCCACATAAGATCGGCACAGATCATAATTAGTAAACTCCCAAAAAAGAAATTTGGAAGAAATGCCAATACCGAAAAGGGTAAAGCAATCGAAATAAATTCATTCAAAGCTATTACATATCCACACCATCTGGACGTTATCCCAGATCGCATTGAAAATATAGTTTGGCTAAATATATAACTTCCTGTGTACCCTCCAGTTAGTCCTGAAACCATGTTAGCTATCCCAACAGTATTGATTTCTTTGTTATAGTCAAGAGGATTACCCAAGTCAAGCTCAATTGCGGCAACATCAAGTGAAGATGATAAAGCCACGACAAAAATCATTGACAAGACCGTAAATGATTGAGATGGTAACGCTCCCCATACAACTTTATCAAATTTCAAATAGTCCCAAGAATGATACCTATTCAATGGAAGAACAATTCATACATGATCAGCATTTTCACCGAAAACAATTAGGTCTGGATTGACATTTGAAAAATAATTTGAACTTACCATACAGGTGGGGCATCCGCTTTATTTATCCATCCTTCGTTTCGGGCTTCCTCTAATGTAGTTCCAGAAAAATTTAGAAACGAATAGAATAAAATAACTATCGCCGTGATAGTAGTTGGAAGTACAGCTGCATGCTTGATATGTCTACCTAAAAAGTAAATTGCAAGACCCCCAAGTACCCCTGGTAATGTCAAAATAAAAGCGCGACCTTCAAAAAATTTGTACCATTCTAAAAATCCACCCACAGCAACACCTGACATTAGAGAAAGACCGGATTGACCACAAAAGAATCCAATGAATGCAAGATAGCCACCAACAACACTTGTAGGCAATTTCTGAACTGCCGAAACAAGTTCCAGTTTCCCAATAATCAACAGAGCAACGCCCAGTATAGCAGTGGACAAACTAAGTCCAATCGTACAGGTTGCGAGTATACTTTCATCATCATAACCACGCTCTTTGCAATAGAGCACGATTGATGAAGCTATTGCAGACAAAAATATAAGACCAGCATCTTGCACTTGTCCTACAGCGAAGGGAAGTGAAGAAAATGAAGAAAACATAATTTGATGTACAATTCCGGATATGGTTGTTAGCTTCACCAAGACTGGAAGGTAAGGTCGAAAGAAGGGATCATGATAAATAATGGACCCAAATGACATGATGACTGGAAGAACAACTGCAGTATTGATCATACCATAAACTACAGAAGTACCAAAAGAATTCGGTTCACCAAACGAGTATGTTTTTCCAGCATTCTTTTCATCATTTGTATTCTGAAAGCTTTTATTTTGGATATTGATTGGCATAGTAATCGAAGAATAAAATCCATTTCCACCCGAGGATGATTTTGGATCGTAAGGAATTGGAATCCTTGGCTCATTGCCCCAACTTGAACTTCTTTTTCGGAGGGGAGTTCTTTCACTTCCTTCCCAATTTTTTCTTCGGTCTTGTGATTTCACTCGTGATAATCGTGAACTTTTGATGATCCGAGTAGATGTAATCATAGGTGAATACCCTTCATTGAATTTAGATTCAAAATTTTCAAATTGTTGATCTTCTGAGAAGTATCTTTTTAAATCCTTGATGGGCTGAAAGGCTGGTCGATCAGTGCATGTTTGAGTTTCTGTGGTGTTTGAAAGGGTCACATGGTCCTCATCTTTACCATTGAGTGGCATCTTCGTTTTCTTCGTCGTGGTTGTAGTTGATGGGAGTTTTCTATAATGATGTTTTGGTTGAATGAGAAACATTCATGTGAGAAAGCTTGTTTTCTCCTATGTAGAAAGCCTACCTATTTCCAATTTGCAGTGATTGCTACTTTATTAGCTGTGTTTCCATCTGCATTTTTTTAAATGAGCGACGTGGGTAAACTATGAACCAGACGTATGCAATGTTTACTTTTGAAATTCCGTTGTGATTGTTCATTCGTATTTGAGAGTCTCTCTAATATCGAATCAACATCTTAAACTTATCAATTATTTAGCTTAAATGGAGTTTGCATGGATCTAATAATTTGAGTTGATACGTAAGAAGAAGATTCCTTTATTAATTCCATATCTCCTCTACGTAGTTATGATAGCATCTTGATTTAGGAAATCTCAATGGTGACGATGAGATTAAGTAGATCACATACGTATGTCATAGAAATGCATTTATGTTTTTGTTACTGCAAGAAGTAAAAAATGGTGGCAGCTTTGATCCACCAATTGCCATCTATTTTCTTTTGGCGAGAAAAAACCTTGTCACAATAAACTTCTAGAGGAATAACAAAGAAGCCCATCTGCATAAATATTAATACTTCCATTCGAGATGCCTGAATTACTTTAGGCATACAAATAATGCACATTTCATATTCGAAGAGATTCCTGAGATTGTATCAACCGTTTTGTCAACAAAAAACATATTGGGAAAATGCATGAAATAAATTAGATTTGATCATTGTACAATATTCTTTTGCTCTATCTAGAAAGAGAGAGAATCACTAACTATAATTAGAGAAAGACAAACTGACAGACAAAATATAGGATATGACTGCAAGCAAACCAAGAAATATATTTCTAATATTTGAATCTCTTATTTCCATAATTTCCTACGAAATATCCGGATAAAAGACATCATTGAATCTTTCACAAGAGTTTCAACTGACAAATCCAGAAATCAAAATCACAATTCATCTAGAAATCCCGAAAATGCTGATGGAAAAAAGATCCGTTGATTTCAAATATACAAACTCCTCATTTTTTTTGGGAGAGACATTCACCACACTTTTTTGATAAAAACTTGATTATAAAGTTCCTTCCAGAGGAATGTGCCAAAAAGAGAATCTCCCTCTCGCGTCAAATTTGATGACCATTACTGCCCTACATCATCGTTATCATGGAATCACAACTTTATCTTCATATGCCAAAAAGGCAGTAATATCTCCCTTCAACTCCTCCAAATATTTGAAAGCCTCATTTTGATCTTCGGCCCTACTTGCCCGATTAATCCCAATCAAGTCAAATGTCACATTGTTCGTCAACGTCAACGTTTCCGTTTTCATATCGGAATCAGGAAACATTTTTCTCGCTTTGACCATCTTCGCCTTTCGAAATTCCAAGTCATAAAATTTCGTAAATCCTTTCACATCCTCCCAATTGGCCTTTTCGATGGCCAATTGAAGTTTTGGGATTCCTCCGTCTGGATCATTTAGTTCATATTTGATATCCGCAAATGCCTTGGCCATGGATTCCTTTGTGACAGGTTCCTTGGATTTGGCATGGGCGGGGGTGGGTGTGTAGGCGGAGGAGAGGATTCCAAAGAGGGTGGCGCTAGATATTTTGGAAAGTGTGGTACGACGATCCATATTCATATTCAACTTTGTAGGACTGGGCAATGATATTTGCTGGGCAAGGTTGAAGTTGTGGTTCACGGAGAAACTACATGTTGTGGGAAGAAGACTGCACATATAGAATACAGCCGTCCAGAAAAGAAGGCCTTTTTTCATGGAGGGACTTTGAGTCATTGTGAAGGATGGGTGTGGGAAGAATTGGATGTATAACTTTGTCTAGTTGGTGATCCGATGAAAAACGCAGTAGATTGGACAACCTTGTTATTGCGAATCACTTTTTTGGGGTGTTGATGATGAAGATTGGCTTTGTCAACAAAATTCAACTTGGCTTCAATAATTGACGTCACAAACGTAGGTTTCATCCTTTCATTCTTACATGCGATGAATGTGCTCATTCAAATCCTACCTGCATAAATATTCAGTGCTACGGTACACTACGGTATATAGTTTTGATCGCGCAGGCTCCTCTTTTCGATTCATATTAGTTACGGGATCAATTCTTATTCTCATGAAAAAATACGCGCGAAGATCTATCGACACGTTGAGGGAGTTTTGAATGTATCCTTCTTGTTCCAAAAAGCGTGTGGATACCCAAATGGTACGTAAGGTTCTACGGGTGAAATCGAACTTTCAAATAATCCATCGATGGAACTCCTACCGCTTCCCATATATATATCGTAGATAGGACGTCATGTGACAACTTTTGAGAACGACTTCATCCTATATATTCTGAAAGATTCTTTTTACCACATTTGAATTTGTGACTGCTGAAAGAAGATTGTTCTTCTTTCCCTCTCGCACAAACATTAGAAATCGAATAACGGAAAGACTCCTTATACTTGATTGATACAAATTAGATCTTGATTTCCCCTTTCCATCATTTCGAATCCCATTTTTCAAAACAGGAACAGACGAAGAA
>Ga0209092_10004470_pt1 | contig 11669 bp, 8 predicted proteins | sample FraStrMetagenome_FD_187446 | JGI IMG/M metagenome (GOLD analysis project Ga0209092, IMG submission 187446) | Marine eukaryotic phytoplankton communities from Arctic Ocean - Fram Strait ARC3M Metagenome (SPAdes) (version 2) | ecosystem: Environmental > Aquatic > Marine > Oceanic | place: Fram... | reverse complement strand
AGAAACAGGGATACTTTGTTTCTACTGAAATAAATTTATAATCTCAGAAGTTGTCCAAGTAAATCTTATTATATAAATCTAAGCACCACATTTACATTTACTAATTTTAAATCCGATTTCACTTAATACATTAAAAAAAGCCAATCTTTTTGCAATACTTTGGGTTCCAAAAGATTCATGGTTTCTCAAAAGTCTATTCTCAATTCCAATAGCCTTTTTCGCCTTGCCACATTATTACTCATTTGCCTCTTCAATAATCATTTTTATAGTTGGGAGTCATTACTTTTTTTGTTAGTTAATGATTGATAGCATTCTCAACAAAAAATTAAGGGAAATACGATAGAATTTCCAAAATTAAAAATTTCAAAAAATAATCAATTTCAACAACGACATCAATCTTATTTTCATATAGCATTTGACCTAAATCAGCATATAATACTTATCGATAACAACTCTTACTCTAAGGTAATATGTTTGTTTTAAGGGACTTTAAACCAAACATACATACACACAATGTAAAATCTACTAGGTAATTGATTCAAAATATTGTCTCAAGATTTTTTAATTTCAAAAATAAAATCCCACCCAATGCATTAAACTTTTAATATAGATTGAATTATAATCGAAAGGTTTGCAATTCCATTACGAAGAATCCTCTTTAATTTCTATTCTTTTCTCTTATTCCTCTTTTTTATAGAACAAACTACTCTCAATAAAGTAATAAAAAAAGAGAAACTCGAACCCAAAGAAAATAGTTTCTAAGGTTAGAACCAAAGTTTTGTTAACATCTAGTTCGCCATAATGACCTCGTTATCTTTATAAACCATCACAACAATTAAAAATTTTGATAAATACTAGAACTAGGTTATTCTTTTCTTCAAACTTCAAAAAATTACCTCTTTTTTATGAATAGTAAATTAAAAGCTCCATTTGATTCATTCCTCGGGTATGAAAAATTGAATATTTCTAGTTTTTCATTAAATTTACCAACACACAAAGCCCTTTCTTTTAAATCAAGTTTTCCAAAAACCTAATACCAGCATAAAAAAATATTTTATTTTCATAATTCAATGAGTCTTTATCATGAAGCGCTTTTTATGAAACTCAAAAAAAATTCTCTTTAGTTAATTAAGGGATTTTAAACAACTTCATTTTTATTTAATCAAAAACACAATCGAATGAGATTATTTCTTGCCATGTTCACAATGTTATTTTTTCTAGCATGTGATAAACCTACACCAACATCTGATACCCATACCGAAACAACGGATTCAGAGATTCCTGAAAGTAAAACAGTTTCTGATGAAAGTGGATTTGCTTGGCAAACAGAAACATTTGCTGATTTAGGAATATTAAGATATCAAGTTCCTGATTTTGAAAAACTTACCTTAAAACAAAAGGAATACGTTTATTACTTAACTCAAGCTGGATTAGCTGGTCGTGATATTATTTACGATCAAAACTATCGTCATAATTTGACCATTCGAAGAGCCTTGGAGAAAATGATAGAAAATTACAAAGGAGACAAATCTTCTAGAGACTATTATGACTTGGAGACTTATGCAAAACGAATTTGGTTTGCCAACGGAATTCACCATCATTATTCAATGGATAAAATGTTGCCTGATTGCACCAAAGAATATTTTATGGAAGTAGCCAATGCAACTGAAGTCAAATTATCTGAGGAGGTGATAAATGCGATTTTTGATCCAAATTATGATAATAAAAAAGTGAATTTGGATGAGAGTAAAGGACTGGTTAAAGGATCTGCTACCAATTTTTATGACTCAAATCTTGCTGAAAAAGAAATACGAGATTATTATAAAAGCATCAAGATAAAAACTGACAAACCAGTTTGGTATGGACTAAACTCTAAAGTGGTTAAAGGAAATGATGGGAAAATAATAGAAAAAGTGTGGCACGCAGAAGGCATGTACGGATCAGCAATAAAAGAAATCATGGGATGGTTAGAAAAAGCTGCTGGTGTTGCTGAAAATGAAAAACAAGCTAAAGCGCTCCTATTGCTAATCGAATACTATAGAACAGGAGATCTAAAAACATGGGATGCCTATAACATTGCATGGGTAGAAGCTACAGATGGAGATATTGATTATATCAATGGATTTATTGAAGTATATAACGACCCAATTGGCTACAAAGGATCATATGAAAGCATTGTAGAAATCAAAGATTTTGAAGCATCTAAGCAAATGAAAGTGATGGCTGATAATGCTCAATGGTTTGAAGATAATAGTACTATTGCAGAAGAACACAAGAAGAAAAAGGTAGTTGGGATTAGTTATAAAGTAGTTTCTGTAGCTGGAGAATCTGGCGATGCCTCTCCTGCTACACCTATCGGAGTTAACCTACCAAACTCAGATTGGATTCGAGAAATTGGTTCAAAGTCTGTTAGTTTAGGAAATATAATTTCAGCCTATGATGAAGCCTCTGGTCCAGGTATGTTAACTGAGTTTGCTCATGATGAAGAGGAAGTGGAACGAATTAGAAAATACGGAGGCCTTGGTGACAAATTGAGTACAGCTCTTCATGAAGTAATTGGACATGCTTCTGGAAAAATTAATAAAGGTATTGGTACCCCAAAGGAAACCTTGCAAAGTTATGCTTCTACCCTTGAGGAAGCTCGGGCTGATATCGTTGCTTTGTACTTCATTATGGATCAAAAAATGGTAGACATGGGATTAATGGAATCATTAGATGTTGCAAAGGCAGAATATGATGGCTATATTACAAATGGAATGATGAAGCAATTAGTTAGAATCGAGGTAGGAAAAGTGATCGAAGAATCTCACATGAGAAATCGACAATTAATTTCGAAATGGGTCTTTGAAAAGGGAGCAAAAAATAATGTTATTGAAAAAGTGGTACGAGATGGAAAAACTTATTTCAATATTACAGATTATGATAAACTTCGAACTCTTTTTGGCGAATTACTCAACGAACTTCAAAGGATAAAATCAGAAGGTGATTATGAAGCAGGTAAAGCATTAGTTGAAAATTATGGTGTTCAGGTGGACGCTGCGATTCATCAAGAAGTATTGGATCGATCTGGAAAATTGAAATTGCCACCATATAAAGGTTTTATCAATCCTATCTTAGTTCCTGAAACTGGTGAAGATGGAAAAATCACAAATATCAAGGTGACTTACCCTGATAACTTTAAAGAGCAAATGATGTTTTACGCAAGAAACTTTTCGTTTTTACCAAACGTAAATTAATGATTAACCATTCTTTAAAATAGGAAGGCTGACTAAACTAATAGTCAGCCTTTTTACTTTAGGTTTTAATTAAAATAATCTTTTTTTTCCTCAACACTCAATAACTCTATAAAAAGCTTTTAAAGTAGATTCCTAAAGTTCCTTAAAACAACACCCTTTTTCTTGTACGTATATGTACTTATATTTCAAATTTCTTAAAGATAAAGCTATTTCTTAGTTCGTAAAATCCAATAATTCTATATCAAAAATTAATACGGAATTTCCTGGGATGGCGCTTCCTGATCCAAATACCCCGTAACCATAACCAGATGGAATATATAATGTTCCTCTTCCTCCTTTCTTGAATTTTGGTACTCCAATTCTCCATCCTGCTATCAATCTATTTAATTCAGTTTTTAGAGGATTTGTCGAATCTGCCTCATCGAAAATAGACCCATCTCCATTCATAACTTTTCCAGAGTAGGCCATTGAAACTAACGAATTACCTAAAGGGTACGTACTTCCTATACCCTCGTCATCGATTACATAATATACATTTTGATCGCTCAATGCTGTAATATTATTGTCGGCCAAATAAGTCTCTATTATATCTACATCAATATCTAATTGCTGTTGAAAAGTCAAATTTTCTTCTTTGCAAGAAGCTAAGAAAAAAATTGCCACAAGGGTAAGTGTTAAATTTCTCATTTGTTTATTTATTATTTGTGCAAAAATACTAAATGTTATGCGATTGAATATTAAACTGGTTTTGTTTTTCAACTAAACTTGATTCAAACCTAATTCGCTGCCTTTTTCCAACATATAGTCGTGTGCAGCTTCATAATTATTGTCTATGTCTCCATCAAGAATCGCTTCTCGTATTGCGGTTTTAATAACACCAACTTCTCGTGAAGGTGAAATCCCAAAAGTTGCCATGATTAATTCACCACTGATTGGTGGTTGCCAATTTCGTAAATGGTCTTTAGTTTCAATCTCTTTTAATTTTTCTCGAACCATTACATAGTTTTCTAAATATCGAGTTACCTTTTTTGGATTTTTACTGGTAATATCGGCTTCACAGAGCAACATCAAATCATCAATGTCATCACCTGCTTCAAAAAGTAATCTTCGAATTGCTGAATCGGTAATATTTTCTTTGGTCAAACTAATAGGCCGTAAATGAAGTCTCACTAATTTTTGTACATACTTCATTTTATGATCCATCGGTAGCTTTAATTTTCTAAAAATCCTTGGAACCATAATTGCTCCCAAAGCTTCATGACCATGAAATGTCCAACCTGATTCTGGATGGAAACGTTTAGTTGGAGGCTTTGCAATATCATGAAAAACGGCGGCCCATCTCAACCATATATTTTGCGTTTTCTTACACAAATTATCTAATACCTCAAGTGTATGATAAAAATTATCCTTATGACCTTTTCCATTTATAATCTCAACACCGTACAGTGCCGTCATTTCTGGAAAAATCAATTCTAACAACCCAGTATCGAAAAGCAATTTAAAACCAACCGATGGTTTTGGCGTTTTCATTATTTTCTCCAACTCAACCGTGATTCTCTCTTGACTGACAATACCAATTCGATTTTTATATTTGGATATTCCTTTGAGAGTCTCAGGTTCGATAGTAAAACCTAATTGGGTTGAAAACCTTATCGCTCTCATCATCCTTAATGGATCATCAGAAAAAGTTTTTCCAGGCTCTAAGGGAGTTTTAAGGATCTTTTGTTCCAAGTGCAATAATCCATTAAAAGGGTCAACGATTGACCCAAAATTATGCTCATTTAAACTTACAGCCAAAGCATTAATTGTAAAATCTCTTCGATGCTGATCATCTTCTAGTGAACCATCTTCCACAATTGGTTTCCTAGAATCTTGTCGATATGATTCTTTTCGAGCCCCAACAAATTCCACTTCCATATCCTTATGTTTCAACATGGCAGTTCCAAACCTCGGATAAACCGAAACTCTTGGAATTGGACGCAATCTCCCTGCTATATTTTGAGCCAACGTTATTCCACTACCCACGCAAACAATATCCATATCTTTGGAGGGACGTGCTAATAGTCTATCTCTCACGTACCCACCAACAACATAAGTCTCGTACCCAAGTTCCATTGCACAAGTATGAATTAAATCAAATATCTCTCTTTCGTGTTTTTGAATATTAAATACCAAATTTTATAAATATTTAAGCTTGTCAATATTGAAGGGTACAAAAATAATAATAATTCTTTTATTTTGATTTTAGTTTCATCATTGTTTCTCAGCAAATATCTTAAACTGATCCAACCACTTTTGCACCTGCTTAAATCAAGCAAAGCCGTTAGGTCATTTTTCAAAAAAAATAATAGCAGTTTAACTTAACTGACTATTTCCAGAAGACATACTCTTTATCTATCTCCAACTTTTAATGTAAATAGATCAGGTGTATTATTTTGTGTAAACTGAAGCACTTCTTTTCACCATCTTTTTAGTTCGAAAAATTTAAGGAACACGATTTTAAAAACATCGATTTAATCAGCTATCAATTAGATGGCAATGAAGGTCTTTAAGTTAAAAAAAATATAGTCAAAGTCGATCAACGTAAAATATCCACAGTATTAAAAACTCATCAATAAATTCTAAATTTTAAAAAAATTATTTAAAATCCTTAATTGGTTTTACCAAAAGAGAAGGGTTTTCTTTTTAGATAGGATCTACTCTATTTTTTTGTACTTTTGCATTTTTTTTAAATACCTACTTCATAAAAGAAATAGAATAAATGCATAACGTACTTATCTCAAAACTTGACATATGAGAAAAATATTCTTCCTTTTATTAACGATTTTAACCATTGGAGCTTGCGGAATAAAAAAAATAACAGAAGCTAAACCCGTATCTGCTGCCAAACAAACAAAAATTATCATGAATGAATTAGATTCAATTTCCTATTCTTACGGACATCAAATTGGACAAACTTTTAAAAAAATCCAAGAAGATTCGGATGGGAAATATTCCTTAAACATGGAACAATTTACTGAAGGGATTAAAGATTTTTTAAGTGATACTTCTAAAATTTCAACAGAAGATCAACAAGCTATCTTACAATCCTTTGGTCAAAAAATGCAAGAAATAGCAATGGAAAAACAAAAGTTAGAATCCAATAAAATGAAAGAATCAGGCATAAAATTTTTGGAAACTAATGGGAAATTGGATGGTGTAAAGACTACTGCTTCTGGCTTACAATACAAAATCATTAAGGAAGGAGATGGTCCTTCGCCTAAAGCAACTGATAAAGTTTCTGTTCATTATGTAGGAACAATGTTAGACGGAAGTACTTTTGATAGTTCTAGAGACAGAGGAACTCCTGCTTCATTTGGACTAAACCAAGTTATTTCAGGTTGGACAGAAGGATTACAACTTATGAAGGTCGGTTCAACTTATGAATTTTTCATCCCCTCAGATTTAGCTTATGGTGATCAAGGCAACCAAGGAATTCCGGGAGGATCTGTTTTAAAATTTGAAGTGGAGTTGCTTGGTATCGAGTAATATTATAGTTTTTTTGTAAAGACTAAAAATTAGAAAACATCCTGAATCTTTTACTAAAAAATTCGGGATGCTTTTTTACTCTTATTACAATAGAATATCACTCTCAATAGATAATATTAATTATGATCATTAATAATCCCCTACCCCTTTTTATTCATTTTTGACTAGATTCGGACGCCACATTCTAAAGAATTTAAAAGCTTTTGAAAATTCTCCTCTCGGGCAAAATGCAATGGCCACTACCTTATTATCCAAAGCTGACTCTGTAAGGATAATATGTTTATTCTCCTTCTTTGCATTTTCAAATTCCATTTCATTGACGCTGCAAACTACTTTTCGAAATATTGAATTTATCCAAATTGCCATATCTGGATCTAATTCGTATTTTTTGTAACAAGCTAAAGAGGCATGTGCTGCGATGAGTGGAGCAAATTTATCTGGAACAAAGTCTTTGATGAGGATGTACATTTTCATTTTTAGTTTTTTTAGTCAAAAAAATCATAATTTTTTATCAAATATTTGAACAAAATAAAACTATAATTGGTAAAGCAAGTACAAAAATAATTTAAACGAATGTAGTTTTAAAAAAACATATTCATGAGTTCAAAAAAGAGCTACCAAAACCAGAATTTAGCTTCGATAAATTTGAACGAATTTCAAGTAACCAAGGAAGGTAATCGTTACCATTGTTCAAGAAATGCTTTGAATATTGCTACTTTTCAAAACTATACGCTATACATTAGCGACAAACCAATACTAGGAAACATTGATCCTAAGTCAAGTGTTTGGCTGGATATTTCTGCAAATATTATAGTTGACCAAAACATAAATAAATTTGATACACTCATCTACGAGCTATCAACTAACTTGTATTTTCAATTGAAACTTAATATTTCAAAGAGTATTATTAAATCCAATATGATCCATATTGAAAATGAAAATTTACATTTCTTAAATAATTTTCCTGTGGATGAAGTTCTTTATTTTCCTGAAAGGCAAACACTTTACTTTATGGAATTTTTGGAAAAAAACTATCATCCTATCATCTACCAAGTCAAGAAGTGAAGTCAACCATATTGGATTCAGACTTTTATATTAAACTTAATAAATCGGCTTTTGGTAATAATGGTTTCGGTGATGAACTTTATCTAGTAACTGGCGAAACATCAATTTTGACTGTAGACGCAAACACTCTTGAATTAAAAAATACCTTCACTCCAACACGTAAAGTAAAAGAGATGGCAACTAACAATAATGAAATTTTTGCCACTTCTTATGAAAGAAAAGTAAAATTATATCAAAGATATGACTTTAATAATGAATTTGATTTAGCACCTTATGGTAATAATTATGGATTAGAATTTTCTAATGATGTAACTAATCGACTGATTCAAATTGGAAAAACTGAAATTCATGCTTATGATTTAAATGACCTCGGAGTTCTTTTAAATCATAGTTTTCAGTTTAATCCTTATCAAACCAATTGGGTTAATAATAACCTAATTATGTCTCCTTCTGGAAAATATATTGCTAATAATTCCAAGGAAGTTTTTGATTCCAACTTGAACCCAATCGCCAAGCTAGAATCTCCATATTCTTAATTATATTCTGAAATAATATTTGGCCAAGAGGATGAGTTCGTTTATGATTCAACACCTAGAGAGTTTCCACATACAAACTTATCAGAGGTCCATAAAATTTCTTTAATTGATCTCAACATAGAAAATATTTTTGATTTCAATATTTACGAGCCTGTTCATTTTTTTCATTATCAAGACTTGACAATGGTAATAAGTAGAGATGCAAGTAACACTAACAGAATCATAATTCAACCTTTGAATGAATAATAATTTCATTGTAAAATAAAGTTCCCATAGGTGAGAAATATTATATTTTATAATTGCAAAACTTTTTTTATTCTATTTGAACCTCAAAGTCGTCAAACTAATAAATCAGGTTCAAACAATAAATAAATTGAACTTTCAACTTTTTTCTTCAACTCTTTAGTGTCTTTTTTTTAAACAAATCCAACTATCATAATTAGTTTTAGCCTAAACAAATTCTTTCAAACATGTTTTAAAAATGATCCATAAAACATATTCTAGCACTTAAACCACAATTAATTCCGAAATACTCTTTCTTCCACATTTTTTCAATACAAAAAACCGCAAAACCTTACAAAACATAATTTATATTTTACACTCCCAATCCATATTTTTCTTACCTTTGCACTCCTTTTAAAAATTTAGAACATTCCAAATATGCTATCAACCAATAATTTAGGCCTCCAGTACGGTAAACGAGTTCTCTTCGATGAAGTGAATCTTAAATTCACAAAGGGAAATTGCTACGGTGTAATCGGAGCCAATGGCGCTGGGAAGTCAACTTTCCTAAAAATTCTATCAGGAGAGATTGATCCTAACAACGGAAGTGTAGAGATGGAACCTGGTAATCGGATGGCTGTCTTATCTCAAAATCACTTTGCCTTTGAAGAGGAAATGGTTTTGAATACCGTAATGATGGGACATAAGAAAATGTACGACATCATGGTAGAGAAAGATGCTATCTATATGAATCCAGATGCTACTGAAGCAGAAGGAATGCGTGCAGCAGATTTGGAAAATGAGTATGGTGAAATGGGAGGCTGGGAAGCTGAGAGTGATGCAGCAACTTTGTTAAGTAACCTAGGTGTGAAAGAAGAATTTCATCATAAATTGGTAAAAGAATTGACTGGTGGTCAAAAAGTAAAAGTATTGTTAGCTCAAGCTTTATTTGGTGAACCAGATATTTTATTGCTCGATGAGCCTACTAATGATTTGGACGCTACGACGATTACCTGGTTAGCTGATTTTTTAGCTGACTTTAAAAATACGGTTATCGTGGTTTCGCATGATAGGTACTTTTTGGATATGGTTTGTACTCATACTGTGGACATTGATTTTAACCGAATCAAAATATACACGGGTAATTATTCCTTCTGGTATGAAAGTAGCCAATTGATGGCGGCACAGATTGCAAATAAGAACAAAAAAATGGAAGTGAAGCGGAAAGAGATGATGGAATTTATCCAACGATTCTCTGCTAACGCTTCTAAATCTAAACAAGCAACTTCTCGTAAAAAAGCTTTAGACAAGTTAAACCTTGAAGATATTAAACCATCTACTCGAAAATATCCTTTTATTCACTTTCAAGCGGAAAGAGAACCTGGCGATCAGATTCTTAAAGTGACTAATTTAAGTAAGAAAAAAGAGGACGGTGAAGTGCTTTTTTCAAATGTCGATTTCACAATGAATCGAGATGAAAAAATTGCATTAATTGGAAAAGATTCTGCTGCTGTTAATGCTTTTTATGATGTTTTGTCTGGAAAAACAGAGGCCGACTCTGGTATAATTGAATTTGGACAAACGATCACTCACGATTATTTACCCAATGAAAATACAGAATTTTTTGCTAATGAAAATGACTTGGGATTGATCGATTGGTTGCGGCAATTTTCAGAAGAAAAGGATGAGCAATTTATTCGAGGTTTTCTTGGAAGAATGTTATTTTCGGGCGAAGAAGTTTACAAACAATCAAGTGTTTTATCTGGAGGAGAGAAAGTGAGATGTATGTTATCAAAAATCATGCTTAAACATCCTAATTTTTTATTGTTGGATGAGCCAACAAACCACTTAGATTTGGAATCAATTACTGCCTTAAATAATGCAATGACAGATTTCAAAGGAAATATGATTTTTACCTCTCATGATTTTAAATTGACAAATTCCGTTGCCAATCGAGTAATCGAAATTACACCAAATGGAATCATAGACAGTTTAATGAGCTATGCTGATTTTGTCAAATCAGATAATGTAAAAGAGCAACGTACAAAACTTTTATCAGTTGTTGCCGCTTAAAGGATTATATCAATTTGCAAATATTTTCGATATATATATATATATTTATTTAAAAAATAAGTCGTTGGGGTTCTATCTCGACGACTTTTTTTTTGCCAAAGACTAGATTTAATAACCACAACTATTAATACCTAACTAGGAAAAGTGGATTAAGGCTGTATCCGTCTGTGGCAAAAAAACTATCTTTATCAATCCAAAAAAAAGAAAGATGATCAGACTAGGAAGATATAATCGTTTAATTGCTTTTCGAGAAACCGAATATGGTTGGTACTTGACTGATGAAGATCAATCAGAGGAAGTGTTATTACCCAATAAATTTGTTCCAAAAGATATCGAACAAGATCAAGAAATCGAAGTTTTTATTTTCAATGACTCTGAAGATCGAGCTACAGCTACAACTCAAAAACCAACTATCGAACTCGATAGTTTTGGTTATTTGAAAGTTTTTGACTCTAGTAATTTTGGAGCGTTTATGGACATGGGTTTGGACCGTCAATTACTTGTTCCATTTTCAGAACAACGAAACAGGTTAGAGGTAGGTGAATGGTACATCATATTTATGTACCTCGATGGTGAAACTGATCGTCTTGTGGGAAGTAACAAGTGGATGAATTATGTAGAAGTGGAAGATATTGATTTAGAAATCGGTCAGGAAGTTGATTTATTGGTGGCGGATAGAACTGATTTGGGAGTTAAAGTAATCATCGACGATTTGTACATGGGGCTGGTTTTCCAAAATGAAATTTTTAAAGAAATCAGGAAAGGCGATCGCATAATTGGCTATGTAAAGAATGTTCGAGAAGACGGAAAAATCGATGTAAGCCTGCAAAAGCAAGGTTACGAAAATGTAGTTGGAGAATTTTCAACTAAGATTTTAAAAGAATTAAGAGAACGAAAAGGTTTTATGGATTTGACAGACAAAAGTCCACCAGGAAAAATCTATGCACAACTAGAAATGAGTAAAAAGAATTTTAAAAAATCTATTGGAGCACTTTATAGACAGAAAATC